>Ga0123355_10001220_pt1 | contig 35824 bp, 24 predicted proteins | sample TergutEmb28metaG_3_FD_89872 | JGI IMG/M metagenome (GOLD analysis project Ga0123355, IMG submission 89872) | Embiratermes neotenicus P1 segment gut microbial communities from Petit-Saut dam, French Guiana - Emb289 P1 | ecosystem: Host-associated > Arthropoda: Insects > Digestive system > Gut ...
AGCCGAGACCCGTATGATTGCCGCTTGCATCCATGAGCTTATTGCTACCCCCAGGCAGGTATGGGATAAAGACAAAGGCGCATACCGCCCATGTCAGCTAGGCGATATCGTGATACTGGCCCGTAGCGCCAATGCCATTGCAAAGGATGTAGTTGATGAGCTGAAAAACTGCGGAATAGACGCAATAGCAGATACCGCCGCCGCTTTTTATGAACAGCAAGAAATAAAAATTGCTTTGGCGCTGCTGCGGGTAACCGATAACCCTCGTCAAGATATAGACCTGATAGCAGTACTGCGCTCGCCGATTTATGGGCTTACACCAGATGAGTTGTACATGATCAAGCAATATCCGGTGGCGGCAGATACCTCAGAAAGACTTGATGCCACCAAACCAGATTTGCATGATACTTACAGCACTGACACGGCAGGCGCGACACCAGAGGCTTTGCCTCAAGATGATGTGGCTGTCAGCAATATGAAGGTGCGATCAGATTATTATGACCACCTAAAGGCCTTTGCCGGCCAACCCCATGAAGTCTTTTCTCAACCCCTTTTTCAAACACTAGCAAAAGCTCACCGCTTTCTATCCCACCTGCAAAAATGGCGCAACGCCGCAACCTACCTATCCATAAGCCGCCTAATAAGTATGATATATGAAGACACAAGCTACCCCTCATATGCCGCAGCAATGTCCGGCGGCGACATTCGCCAAGCCAACCTGCGCCTGCTGCTGGAGCGGGCCATAGAATTTGAAGAAACCAGCTACAAAGGACTTTTCCACTTCATACACTATATAGAAGGCCTCCATGAAACCGATAGCGCAGGCCGTGTATCCGGCGCGGCCGCCCCTTCCGATGATTTGTCTAACCGGGTGCGGTTTATGTCTATCCACAAATCAAAAGGGCTAGAATTTCCTATAGTAATAACGGCCTTCTTGGGCAAGCAGTTTAACAAGGAAGACGAAAAAAAGCCCATAATCCTGCATGGTGTCCAGGGCCTTGGCCCTAAATATGTAAACCTGCAAAAGCGCACCCGCTCCAAAACTTTGGCCCACTACGCTCTGGTGAAGCTGACCCAGCGGGAAAACCTCTCCGAGGAGTTGCGCTGCCTGTACGTGGCAATGACCCGGGCCAAGGAGTTACTGATACTAACAGGCCGCACCGCTAACCTGGAAAGCGACATGCAAAAATGGGCCGATGCCGCATCTGTGCCGGAGGCCCAGCCCTCAGTGTACTACCGGCAAAACGCGGCCCGCTATCTGGATTGGATTATGCCCTGCCTGCTTCGCCATCGTGATGGAGCTGTGCTGTTGGATGATGATATAGATATCCATGTTAATAATGAAATACAAGATCACCCTGCAGCTTTTGACATACGAATGCATCGCAGTTTGGTAGAGTTTGACGCAACTGTTATTGAAAAGCCAGCCGATGCAGGCCGGGAAGAATCTAATTTGCCTCGTCCGGCTCCGCCAACTCCATTGCCATCCAAGCTGTCTATCACGGAGATTAAGCGGCTATATGCCTCGGATGTCTCCCCAGACAGCACCCCCCACCAAGACCCAACCCCTGCATTTAACCCGCCTGCATTTTTACAAGCCAAGGAAGGCATAACCGCAATGGGCTTGGGCTCGGCTCTCCATACCGTTGCCGAGCACATAGACTTTCATACCCACACAACTGCCACCGCAATCAACAAGCTGATAACCCAGCTAACAGAAAAAAACCTACTGACCCAAGAAGCTGCCGAGGCAATAGATCACAGAAAAATCCAGACCTTTGTTAACTCCCCAATTGCAGACCGTATCCGTGCTGCAAGCATAGTCTGCCGGGAAACCCCATTCGTGATGGCAATCCCCGCCCCTGAAATTTACCGAGAAATAGACCTCGCCCAGGCAAAGGAGACAATTCTCGTCCACGGCATAATAGACTGCTATTTCCAAGAGGATGATGGCCTGGTGCTGGTGGACTTCAAAAGCGAAAGCCCTGGTCCAGACCTAGTAGCATGGACGGATATTCATCGCACACAATTGGAAATATATAAGAAGGCCATATCAGAAGCCACAGGACAAAGGGTAAAGGAAGCTGTGCTTTACTCCTTTGCAAAGGGCATTGCTATTGCGATGTGATGCAGATTGCCGCAGAAACGCGAAAGCAATCTGCCCGCTTTTGATGATAATGCCAAAGGCTGCCCGCTTTTGATGATTTGGTCAAAGCCTAGAACGTAACACATATATAAGCAATTAGGAGGTACATCTTGAGCAAAACCCATCTGGACTATATCCAGCACCTGCATGGCCTATTCGACATAAGCTTTATGGACACATATCGGGAAGCCAATCCCCGCAAACGGCGCAATGCGCTGCCATACCTCCAGGCGATATACCGCCGCTGGTATTATTCCACCTTGGTGGAAGATGCTCCTCTATCCCCGGCCAATATCCTAGACTCCATCTGCCGATACCATAATAAGCCCGCCGCACTCCACCCCGTGGCCCGTATGCGCGGGAAAGCCAAGCTGATGGGTATTGATATGGAGCTGGTGGAGTATTCTCTGGACAACCACCCTGTTGTGGGGGATATGCGCCTGCTGATAGAATATTGTACCCCGCACATAGATCTAGGCGAAGGCGATGTGTTTCTAACGGCCAGCGCATTGGAGCTTGGCGCGAAGCTAACCCTCAATGACCCGCATTATGCGGCATATTTACTGGAAGTGGCCCTGAGAATGAAGCTTATAGTAAAAATGCCATCGGTAGGGGTAAACCGCTTTCGACCAGGCCAGAATAAAGCCCCCACGCTTACCGAACGCGACTTACTGGGCGAAATAATAGACACTACAATTTCCATAGCCGCAAGAGGCCTGCAAGATCTGATAATGTTACCGGAGTCCTTCTTTACCCCTGCATTTATACGAGACCTGCTGACAACCCCAATGGAAACCGATGAAATCTTTGCCCAAGTATACGATGTATTGGGATACGATTTAAACGACCTAGTAGATATAACCATGGACTTAGGCAGCGACCTAGATGGTACAGATGTTGACCTGCTAGCAGGTACTTTTATGACCGGCGTGCTGCTGGACAAGTTCTTCTTCACTCCCTTTGGGCATTTTTTGAAACTTATCCGCCCCTTATATGTGCTGCCGTTCGAGTTTGAAGGCGAAATCACAGACTATGTAGACTCCAGCGATGACCCGGAAGAAAGCATCATCGCCTTCTTTGCTCCCTGCTCCAACTACACCTTGACAGACATGGGGCTGGAGTACTTCCAGGTAGAAAAAAGCGATGACAATTACATCGACACTACGGAGATAGTCCCCTTTGACCAGATGAAGGATACGGTGCTGTCCTCAAAAGAAGCCCTTTGTGCCTTTGCTGCAGTGGCAAAGCATCTGGCCCCACTACGCCTGGGCCAAGATGACCAGTTGCCGGAGGAGGTATACACCTTCCGGGTAAGGCTGGAAACGGACCCAGCCATCTGGGCCCATCTGCAAATGCCCAAGGATGCCACCCTGGACGATATGTACACAGAAATCACCGAAATACTAGAACTTAAAGATAATGGCAACTACAGCTTCTTCCATGATAAAGAAGAAAACCGCTTTGCTGAATACGCCGCCCCAAGGCGTACGAAACGGCCAGGAGGCAAGGCCTCCGATGCTGAGCTAGGCAGCTTAGACTTTGAGCATCAAAAGCAGATGCTGCTGGCGGCCTATAATCAGTCTGCGCCTTTTGTGGATGAAGACCCTACCGTACGGGTGCAGTTGGAGCTGCTGCATAAGAAGCCGCCGGAGATTGGGCATGAGTATCCTCGGGTTAGCCGGGTTAGTAAGGGGCTTAGGAGTGAGATGGAGTAGACTCAATACCTTTCGCAATATGCGTGCAATTGGCGGACTGCGCCAAAAAATAATTTAATTGAGGAGATGTGTCGAAAATGTCAACAAACGACAAAGTTGAAGTATTTGGTGGTTTAACGCGGACTGTAGGGCAAGAATCCGCCGGCTGCAAAAAGAAGCTTAAAGTAGGCATAATTGGAACCGGCTGGATTGCCGAAGCCCATGCCATTGGCTTTAAGGAAATGCCAGATGTGGATATAGTGGCAGTGGCAGACTTAATACCCGGCAAAGCGGAAAAGTTCTGCAAGGAGTGGGGTGTAGACAATGTTCGCTTCTACCCATGCCATAAATCCATGCTGGACACAGAGGATCTGGACGCGGTTACCGTGTGTACTTACAACTCTACTCATGCGGAATGTACGATTTATGCCCTGGAAAAAGGCGTACATGTATTGCTGGAAAAGCCTATGTGTGTCACCACGGAAGAGGCTTTGGAAATTATCGCGGCCGAAAAGAAAAGCGAGAAGATACTGTCTATAGGTTTCCAGCCCCGGTTTGACCCCAATATGCAAAAGATAAAAGAGATAGTCCAGTCTGGCGCTTTGGGCGAGGTTTATTATATCCAAACCGGCGGCGGGCGCAGGCGCGGCATACCCGGCAGTACTTTTATCGAAAAAAGCACTGCCGGCATTGGCGCTATGGGGGATATTGGCTGTTATTCCCTTGACATGGTGCTTAACGCAATAGGGTATCCAAAGCCCATAAGCGTAACCGGGTACATGTCCGATTTCTTTGGAAAAAGTTCAGAATACAACCCTAAGGATTATGAAAGGTTTAATGTGGAGGACTTTGCGGCGGCTTTTATTCGGCTGGAAGGCGGGATTATTTTAGACTTCCGTATTTCGTGGGCAATGCACATGGACACCACCGGGGATACCCTTATCTTGGGCAAAAAGGCTGCCTTGCGCATACCTTCAACGGAGTGTTGGAACGGTGCGCCTGGCGGGGCCATGACTGTCTACTCCAACATAGCAGGCTCCATGGTTGAGACTGTCATCCCTCTGGTACAAGATACAGGCAATAGGTTTAGTCAAAAAATCCGTTCCTTCCTGGATGCCATACACACAGGCGGCGAAGCCCCTGTGCCAAGCAGCGAGATACTGTACAACCAGATGATTATTGATGGTATTGTACGCTCTGCTGAGCTTGGAAGGGAGATTGTTTTTTAGGTGTTTTCGTTGAAACCTAATATGTATAGTCATCGCACCCCAAAACAGTCCCGAATCGGCGTGCGATGACTATAACACAGTGAAAGACTCGTGCCCCGCCCGCTGCAGGCGGACGTGAGGAAAACAAGCGTCAAGCTACAAAACAAAGCAAATCCCTGACCACGCTACATGGTCCAAGAAAGACCGCTTTGGGTTGTTCACCAGCCGCCGGTCGGGTTAGTAAGGGGTTGCAGGGTATGGATACGGTTTTGATTGAGAGGTGTAATCTATGAGCAGGGTAGCTTATATTTCTTTCCCAAGAGAGCCTAATGCGCGAAATTTGTGCCAGATTACGGGGATTGAGGAATCAAGTGGATATTTGAATTTTTTTATTTTTGACGATACTGAGGGTGCAACATTTACGGATTGCTTTGTAAATCCATTTATCTATGGGTATGCGATAGGATCATCGTCTCTTCATGCCGAAGGGGCGGCTGAATTCTCACAAATGGAAATGGATGAATGTACCAGAATGAATGCCATGAAAAAACGAAACGATAAATCGTCAGGACTTCACCAGCAATCTATACATGACTTTATACACATTAATTTAGATATTGGTGAATTTGTTGAAATTTACCATGACTGGACAGATCACATAAACTACCATTTTGGCCCGCCAAGATCAGAGAACACAATAAACCTGGAAAATTTATTAGATACGCCTATCACATCAAAATCGTATGGGTTCGAGTCGCATAAACTAACAATAATAAAATCATCAGAGCAACATGGCACTTATAAGCTTAAGGGCTCGACAGTACATGACTACGATAATGTAGAAATGTACTACAGGCGACTTGTGGATTATCACAAATCCCAAGACAACGACCGTGAAGTGGCAACTGCCTGTGAAGAATTAGGCAGAATCGCAGGTTATTATCAAGATATAAAAACTGCTGAAGATTGGTATAAGCAAGCGCTTGATATTTGGTTAGATCAGGGTAATGATGCCAACGTGTCCATGACCTATATGCAATTGGCGCGCTTGCCAAACCCATACCGTGAATCGTTAAAATGCTCGGGTAAGAGCAAATCAGGTGAAACAGCTACAACTTGGTATGAGCAAGCGCTGGAATATGCACTAAAAGCTGAAGAATACAAGCGTGCATCTGAGGCGTGTGCAGGCCTGGCTAACCTGGCACTTTTGCGTAAAGACCTAAATAATGCCCAGCTTCTTTACAAAAAAAGCCGGGCATACGCACAAGAAGCCGGTGACCAGGATACTGAGGTTGGTTCTTATAATATGTTGGCATGGGCCGCTGATCAGTATGGATTTTATGATGATGCCGTAAGCTACTACATGCAAGGTATTGAATTATGCATGGAAAAAGGCAGCGACTATTATCATATTGCCGAGTATTATTATGAGCGCTTAGGTGACTTGGCAATTAGATGGCAAAAACCGGATAGCGCTGGGATTTGGCGGAAAAAAGCGGAAGCCTTACGTAATAAACAGACTCAGCTGTAAAGATCATCTCTTCTTTCAGTTCTCATAACGGGCCTATGCACGCCATCGCAGGGCCCTACGGAAAACCAGTGGCTCTTGTACTCCTTATCCAGGTCGATATCTGCGATGCAGTATCCGTATGCCTCGCCGCCTTTGCATGAGGCAATCATTGTTCCCACAGGGTCAATTACAAAGCATACTTTGCCGTCTTCACCGGCGGGGCCGTCGTTGGCGCGAGCAGAAACTGCTACAAATGATACGTTTTCAACGGCTCGGGCTCGGGCCTGCAATGGGGCATTCCACATTGTTGGCACAAAAAGTATTTCCGCGCCGTTTTTGTTTAGCCGGCGCGCTATTTCGGAAAAGCCCTGATCCCAGCAAATCATCATTCCTATTTTGCCAAAGTCGGTTTCAAACACACAACTTTCATTTCCGGGGGTATAGCCGGATTCGGCCTCGGTAAGGGGAACCTGTATCTTGCGGTAAATGCCGCAAACTTCGCCAGACCGGTCTATTAAGACGGCAGTGTTGTGGTAAAAACCGTCCTCCGATAGGTTTAGCCCTACAACGATGTACATATTATATTGCTTTGCTTTTTTACCCAGCGCCATAATTTCCGGGCCGTCTATAGTTACTGCCGCCTCTAAAAAGGGTATGCCTGCAGACAAAACAGTTTCGCCCAGGCATATAATATCCGGTTTGTCTGCGGCGGCTTTGTCTATTACGTTAAGAATTGCCTGTAGGTTGTTCTCTTTTCCGCCAGGCAGGTCCGCATACGCAGACGCTACTCGGCACTTTCGCCCAACAATGGGCTGGGTCTCATGAAATTTACCGCATGTCCAGTGTACATATCCAGTTTCTGACCATTTGAAGCAAAGCTCAATAGCCGCGGAAGCGGAGCCTTCCGGTGCGTTTAAAACGCGTTCAAAAATCATTCCATCCGCTGTATCGCGGCCCTCAATATAGTCCCGCTGAACAAGCTGGTCATCAATGTTTTTCCATGTAAGCATAACATGCAGGTTTGCCTTCTTGTGGCGCAAGTCAAAAGTCAGACATGTTACGGAAAACAGATACGATTGACCGCTTACAATGCCTGCGGTTACCGGGGCAATAAAGCGGCCGAAGCAGTTTCTAAGCCCGTTGGAGCGATTGATAAGTGCGGCCTCTGTGCGTTCAAATACAGGCGAAGCACCTGGGTATGGGAAAACGCTTTGCCACTCGTAAGAGTCCATTGGTGGGAAGAGATTTTTCATGGGTGACCTCCGTTTATATTTTGTTTTTTGCATCCATTTATATATGAAAAATTCCAAGACTGTCAATTATACCAATTCTACCTTTAAATCGGTCCCGACCGAGCCGAAAATCATCGCTTGAAGCTTGGCCACCCGCTGCCGCAGGATGTCACAATAATTGCCTGTGTAATCATTGACATGTCATGAAGGATTTGGTAACATTGGAATTGTAACAGATTTGTAACATTTATGTTTTGACTTTATCTTAAATATTTCGCATACATATAAATTGGTAGCCATGGCCTTTATATGCTTTGCCAAGGTCACCAAATTGGAGGTCTAAATGACAGAGCAAGCAGTGTTGCCAATGAAGCCAAAGAAAAAGGGCTTCTTTTATGAGTTAAATAAAAGCAAGTCGCTCTTAATAATGCTGTTGCCGGCTGTTGTATTCGTCATTATTTTCAACTACGCGCCGATGGCCGGTGTATGGACTGCGTTTACCCAGTTCCGTATTGCCGATGGCATTTTCCGCAGCCCATTTGTTGGCCTTTCAAACTTTCAGTTCTTCTTCCGCTCTGGTGAGGCTCTTCGTCTTACCACCATGACAGTTGGTTACAACCTTGTCTTTATTGTTACCGGGCTCATTTGGTCAGTGGGGTTGGCTTTAGTATTGTCTGAAATAAGGAGCAAACTCTTCAAAAGGGTTTCCCATTCTATTATTTTCTTGCCCCACTTTATTTCCTGGGTAGTAATAGCCTTTATGGCATTTAACCTGTTCAATACGCGTTTTGGTGTAATCAATAGTATCCGTGCCGACTTTGGCTTGGAGGCCATTGAATTTTACTCTTCGCCTGCAATATGGAGGTTTCTTATAGTTGCGTTTAGCAACTGGCGGGGCGTAGGTTTTGGCAGCATCATTTACTTAGCTGTACTAACCGGCATAAGCCCAGAGTATTATGAATCCGCAAAGGTAGACGGGGCCACTTTGTGGCAGCGTATGCGTCATATCTCCATACCTTTCTTGTGGCCCACCATTGGCATACTTATGCTTATGGCGGTGGCTGGTGTTTTCCGCGGTGGTGGCGATATGTTCTTCCAGCTAATACAGCGCAACCCTATGCTTACACGTCATGTTGATGTAATTGACGCATATCTGATACGGGTAATGACTAACCCTATTGGTATTGTCAACTTTAGTATGTTGACTGCGGTGGGTCTGTTCCAGCAGGTTTCCGGGTTTATACTTATTATGATAGTCAATGGTGCTGTACGCTGGAAAAATAGCGATAATGCGTTGTTCTAGGATGGGAGGTACTAATATGACCAAATCAATCCGTAAGCGTAGTGGCCGTGATGATATACCTCTTGGGTTTACCGTTTTTGGTTACTCGTATGTAATATTTTTGGCTCTTATATGTTTTATCCCGTTCTGGTTGCTGGTTGTGGGCTCATTTACGTCTGATGCAGCCATTTTGACATATGGTTTTCGCTTTTGGCCGGCAGAGTTTACATTAGAAGCTTATAGGCTTGTCTTTCAGGTTCCAGAGGTAATACTGCGGTCCTATGTTGTAACCATAATCCTTACCACTGTAGGCACAACGATATCTGTGTTTATAGTGTCTATGACCGCATATGTTCTGCACCGCAAGGATTTTAAATGGCGTAACATTTTTGCGTTTTTCTTTTTCTTTACAACATTATTTAGCGGCGGGCTGGTTCCGTGGTTTTTATTAATGACCAACCTGGGAATGCGCGATAGTTATTTGGCACTGTTGCTGCCTCCTATGATATCTGTGTTTAACATCATCGTAATGAGAACGTTCTTCTCCTCGCTTCCATCGGAAATAGGTGAATCTGGAAAAATAGACGGCGCGGGGGATTTTACCATTTACATGCGGCTATACATGCCAATGGCAATACCGGGCTTGGCCACAATAGGCCTGTTTACCGCACTTACGTACTGGAATGACTGGCAAAATGCGTTGTTCTTTATCAACGACCCTAGGATGTTTCCTCTGCAGTTTCAGCTTTTTCGTATTTTGAGCGCTGCCGAGTTTGCGCGGGCGGTGGCCCAGGCAACCGGACAGCAATTTGCCGATGTTCCAACAGAGGCTTTGAGGCTGGCTACAGCCTGCGTGACCATTGGCCCTATCATATTGCTTTTCCCATTTGTGCAGAGGTACTTTATCCGCGGCCTGACAATAGGCGCGGTAAAAGGCTAATGCAAACCAATCCCAAGCAAAGCCCAAACCGGGCCCAAGAGCAATGACCAAACCAGATGTATGCGGCAAGCCGTGTATATAAATGAAAAGACTCAAGTAAAAGGAGGAATTATCATGATTAAAAAAGGATTATGCTGCCTCATTCTGGTTGTTTTTGTTTTTGCAGCCTTGGCTGCCTGCAACAGAGATGGCGGCGGCGCAGCAGACGGAACATATGCAGGTCACCCAAGTGGCTTGGCGCCTGTAACCCTAAGGCTTATGGTGCTTGGCGGCGAAGAAACGGCACGTACCGATGATGTTTTTGCAGAAATTAACCGTATCCTGCAAGACAGAATTAATGCAACAATAGAAATGAACAGTGTTATGCAAGAAGCCTACAACATCACAGTTATTGGGCTCAACAACATAGACCTTATTGCATCTGCAGACTGGTTATCTTATTTTTCCAATGCAAGACAAGGCGCGTACCAGGAAATACCCCTTGAAATGATACAAAGATACATGCCCCAGTGGTATGCCACAGCGTCACAAAACTTGTTGGCTGCTACGGTAGACGGCAGTATCTATGCTGTACCCCTTGCATATGCCCGGGTCAATGCTCCCATGACAGTTTTGCGCAGAGACTGGTTCCCACCAGGCATGACAACTGTAAGGAATATGGAGGACTTGTACACATACTTGGCCCATATCCGTGACACTCAGCCCCAGCTTCTTATGCCATATGTAATGGACTCAGGCACAACCGGCTGGATAAACGGTGCAAAAATGTTTGGCGCAACATTCCTCAAAGCCCCAGGCGGCCCCAACTGTACCGCACCGGTTGTGCTTGATAAGCGGGATTATCCCAACTTCCGTTTAGTGAATAACTGGGAGCAGCCCCAGATTGTTGAATATCTGGAGTGGTTTTACCGCTTTAGAACCTCTGGTTTCTGGAGCCATGACGTTCCAAACAACCCTGTAACCATGAACAATGCTTTCCGTGAAGGTCTCAGCGGTGTAATGTGGATTACACAGACAGATCCGCTTAACTGGCTGTATCCAGAGATGAGAATGGTTCATCCAGAAGCAGAACTCTATGTGTTTGACTGGGGTCTGGAAAACAATGTTCCTGTTGACACCTTCTCACCAATGAATGGCGCTATGTCCATCCCACGCAATGGTGAAAACATGGAGCGCGCCCTTATGTTCCTGGAGCTATTGTACACAGATGTAGAGCTGACAAATGTATGGCAATTTGGTGTTGAAGGCGCGGACTGGGAATTTAACGCCGACAACGAGCTTGTCAGGCTTATTGATATATTCCCTGCAGGCTTTGGCAACCCCCTATCCAACCAACGCATATGGCACGCTGAAGAAGGCGGCAGATGGCCGGGCCTTGAGGCACTTAATGCACAAATTGATGCCCGTCTCCAGCTTAACCCCTTTGTTGGTTTTGGCTTTGACTCTACAGCACCCGCCCTTGCTGCTTTTGCAACCAGTTCCTACAGCCAGCAGGCGCAGTTTGGTGTGCCGCTGTATGCAGGCTTCAACAGTGATATCCAAGGCACACTGGATGAAATGAACCGGCTAAATGACCTGGCCGGAATAGAGGTATGGGCAGACGCCCTTTACGAGCAGCTTCAGCAGTTTATTTATGATAATAATTTGGATGCTCTGGGGTATACCATTTCTCGCAGGTAAACCGGTAATACGAAGTAAGATATTTGTGAAATAGAGGCTATTGAAAAGCCGATGCAAGGCTTTGCGAATGTACGCGAAGGCCTTGCATCGGCTTTTTGTAGGTTTGTTATTGCTCAACCTATAAAAAAAGTTGCCATTTTACAAAATATACTATAAAATCAAGCAAGAAAGGTCAGCGGCAGGAAATATTCCACTGCTGCAATAAATACAACAACTGCGGAACCATGAAGGGCTGGAACCCGACATGGCGCTCGAAGGGATAAGCGACATCGCCTCCGAACACAGGTATACACCTGCCACCGCAGCCAAAGCAGTATATAACATTACCCCCATCGCTTCAATAGGGCATCGCTATCAGCAGGTGTCACTATTGTGTGAAATCGCGTCAGTGGACGGCACTACAAGGTATCCCCTATGATGTGTGGATGTTATTTATGTATTGTTTTGCGCGGCAGACCGATTGTATTATTTGTGTGCTAATAAATTTGAATTATTGAATTTACAAGCGCGGAGGCATGACGATGAAGTAAATCGTCTCCCTCCGCGCTTTTTCTTGTTGCTGGCCTTTACTATCACGTATAAGGAGATGAAATACTATGACAAATGAGAAGTATAACCACAAAATTGATGACCTAGGCAGGTTATTGCTACCAAAAGAGCTAAGAAGCATTCTAGGCTGGGAAATAGGAGATACCCTATCCCTTTGCCGTGTAAGCGGCACTATTGTCTTAAGCCTGGAGGAAGGTGGTAGCGCGGAGGCAGGTGAAATAGCCTCAGCAAAATCCATATCATGAGATGGTAGAGGCCTTTATACATGAAGCGATAGAAACGGTTATGCACGAGACGGTAAAACCCTTGCCTTGTTCTGACGTTGGGCTGAGCCCCCGGTTTTGATGATACCGACAAACCTTTTTAGGGCCAGTAATTTGGCCGTTTGTGTGTGAATCCGAGCAGGATACGCACGAACCAATACACAAGCAAATCACAGGCTTCAAGTCCACAATAAGCCCAAGGCCTTTAACAAACCAAATCTTGTACCAATCTCCCCCAAAGGGATGGTGCAGCAAGGGCAGGGCGGTAAGCCCTACAACCCTGTTGCGGAGGCGTCAAGCAGACTCAGGCGCAAGGGAAAACGCCGTTTATGCGTGTGACAACACGCAAGAAACGGCATTTTCCCAAGCCTGAGGCTACTTGACATAAGCCGGAGCTTGGGTTGTAGGGCTTACCGCCCTGCCCTTGCGGGGTCCTCACCATCTGGCGAATCAAACTTCATCCCCTTAAGCGCCGCAAAAGGGTTGTTTTTCGTACCAGCCTCGGGCTTCTTCCTATTCATATCATCAATATAAGCCTGCACTTCTCGCTTAGACATAGCCCCGCGCTCTTCCTTCTTACGCTTCTCAAAAGAGGCGTAATTTTCTTTGTAGCCGCAGGGGCATACTACCTTGCGCTTTTCCCCTTCACCTACAATCTTGAGGAACTTGAAGCAGTGAGGGCACTTGCTGCGGATGGATAGGGACACATTTACCCGTGCATTGCATTCCCGGTCTTGGCATACTAGCATTTCGCCTTTTTTACCTGCCACTTGCAGCATGAACATGCCGCAATCAGGGCACTTGGTTGTGGTTAGGTTGTCGTGACGGAAGACATGGGTGCTGGCCTTTATCTCGGCGATAAGGGATTGGGTGTACTTGCGGATATCCTTTAGGAAGGCGTTTTTGTTTTGCTTGCCGATAGAGATGCTTTGTAGCTGCTGCTCCCAATTGCCGGTTAGGGATGGGGATTTTAGGTCTGTAGGGACTAGGGTCAGTAGCTGGCGGCCTTTGCTTGTGGAGAAGATGTCTTTGCCTTTTTTCTCTATTAGGAAGTTGTCGTATAGTTTTTCGATGATATCGGCACGGGTGGCTACTGTGCCCAGGCCGCCGGTTTTTTCTAGGGTTTCGGTTAGGGCCCGGTCTTTTGTTTCCATATATTTTGCCGGGGATTCCATTGCTGAAAGTAAAGTGGCTTCGTTGAAGGGGGCCGGTGGGGCGGTTTTGCCTTCGGTTAGGCGCAGGGCTTTTATGGGGATTTTGTCGCCACGTTTTAGGCTGGGGAGGGTTTGGCTGCCTGTGGCTTCATCATCATCTTCGTCTATGTCCAGGTACACGGCTTGGTAGCCTTGGTTGATGATGGCGCGGCTCTTGACTGTGAAGGTTTCAACCCCTATTTTTATTTTCACGTCTAGTTGTTCATATTCCAGGGGCGGGTAGAACACGCATAGGAAGCGGGTTATTACTAGGTCATAAATTTTGCGTTCTTTTTCGTTTAGATCCCGGAGATTTACGGGAGTCTCGGTGGGAATTATTGCGTGGTGGTCGCTTACTTTTGCGTTGTCTACGAAGTTGGCGTTGGGGCGTATGGGGGTGCGGAGGATGTGGGCGCATGATTTATTGTAGGGCGGAACCATACAGGCCCGCAGGCGCTCGGGGATTGTGGGTACTATGTCTGTGGAGATGTACCTGGAGTCTGTGCGGGGGTAGGTAAGGACTTTATGTTCTTCGTATAGGCGCTGCATTATTGACAGGGTGTCTTTTGGGGAGTAGCCGTAGCGCTTGCTGGCGTCACGCTGAAGCTCTGTTAGGTCGTATAGCTTTGGGGGGTATTTGCGTTTTATGGTTTTGGTAACTTCGGCTACTGTACCGTAATTAGTGTCCTTGCCTGTATTCGTAGCCGATGTACCCAACTTCGCCAAAATATCTTCAACTTTGTTCTTATTGAAACACCGCTGGCTACCTGATTCCTTCTCAACCCATGCTAAACGGAAGCTGCCTCCGCTTGTTGCTATGCTGTCCGCGGTTATGCCGTAGTAGGGCTTGGGTACAAAGCTTCTTATCTCCTCTTCCCGCTTTGCGATTATTGCTAAGGTAGGGGTTTGTACGCGGCCGCAGGATAGTGGGCTGTTAAACTTAGTTGTAAGGCAGCGGGTAGCATTGATGCCCACCAGCCAGTCTGCCTCGGCACGAGCCTTGGCAGAGTCGGCTAGGCTTACATACTGCTTGCCGTCTTTTAAGTTTTGGAAACCGTCACGGATAGCCTTGTCGGTTACGGAAGAAATCCATAGCCGTTTTATTGGCTTATTGCACTTGGCTTTTTCTATTATCCACCGGGCTACCAGTTCGCCTTCCCGGCCTGCGTCTGTGGCTATTACTATTGCGGTTACGTCTTTGCGGTGCAGTAGGTCCTTGACGGTTTTGTATTGCTTGGAGGTTTGGGGAATTACTGTCAGGCGCAGGCTGTCGGGCATTATGGGCAGGTGGTTTATGTCCCATTTTTGATAGGCTTTGTCGTATTCTTCTGGGTCTGCAAGGGTTACCAGGTGGCCTAGGGCCCAGGTAACCACGTGCTTTGGGCCTTCCATGTAGCCGCTGGCTGGGCGGCAGTTTAGTACGCGGGCTATGTCTTTGCCTACTGAGGGTTTTTCTGCTAGTACTAGGGTTTTCATGTGGGAGTCCTTTCGTGTGGGAGATGTTCGGTCATGGGTTTGTGCTCATAACCGTCATAGCGCTTACATTAGAAGAAAACACTCATATTCAAAAAGGGGTTGAGTTTCAGTGTAGCTGTCCCGTCAACGCCACCATCTCTGGAGCTTTGGGTTATCACGATGTCTTCAAAATCGTATTCACGCAGCAGCCTTCCACATAGATGTTCAAACCCGGTGGGTGTTGTCTGTTTTAAAATTTCTAGTAATGATAAGTCCTTCTTTTCTTCCGGCTCAATATCTATTTCACCCGACAGCGAGAGGTCTGTTTCATTCTTGCTGCCCTTGCTTTTGCGGGTAATGCGATGAACGCCAATCCATTCTCGTACTAGTGTCAATGCGTCATTGTAGGAGAGTGCACGCTCCCGGCCTTCATCTGTCAAAGACCAAACGCCGCGCTTGGAAGTCTCAACAAGCTTTTCCCACGTAAGATACTGCTTTGCCCAGTTAACGATGTAGCAGAGCCGCCTTTTTCTTTTATCACTTCAATAAATGGTGGCATCCAATTTATGAACATTGCATGTGTTGTGTTGATTTTATCGTTCACCTTGTATCCCCTCCAGGTCAGGCTCCTTGTGATTATACGTTCTTTAGCAGAAACATGGTCTAGTATGTCATTGTTTTGCCAGGAATACAACAGCATCATAAGTTTTAAGAAATGGGCAATACTAAGCCCTGGTGATAAATATGAAAACAACAAGAAACATAAGAACCGACTTAGCCCTAGAAAACCAAGAACACATAAGCGAGTCGGGCCAAGAGCTTAGTGGTGTAGATGTAACCACAGAAGTAGATGAAAACCTAGGCATAACCGTGACCTGGGTAAAAATAACAGACCAAACCGGCGCCGCCGCAATGGGCAAGCCCGTGGGCAACTACATTACAATTGAGTCCGCCGCAATGAAGGAAAACGACATCCAAGCCCATGAGGAAATAGTAAAAATCTTGGCACGCAAGCTAGGCAAGCTGCACAATCTGGCCCATGAGGCCGTGATATTAATAATAGGCCTAGGCAACTGGCAAGTAACCCCAGACGCACTAGGCCCGAAAGTATGTGAAAAAATATTGGTGACCCGCCACATAAAAGACGCCACCCCCGAAGACCTGAAGGGCAAGGTGCGGGCAGTAAGCGCTCTATCTCCAGGTGTGATGGGCCTTACTGGTATAGAAACCGCTGAAATAGTGCGTGGCGTGGCAGAAAAAGTGCAGCCCGACATGATTATAGCAGTAGATGCCCTGGCGGCCCGGCGCACCAGCAGGATAAATGCCACAATTCAGATTTCCGACGCGGGGATAAACCCCGGCAGCGGCCTGGGCAATAAGCGGGCGGCGATAAACCAGGCCAGCATGGGTATCCCGGTGATAGCCGTAGGAGTACCCACAGTAGTAGACGCCGCCACCTTGGTTAATGACACAATGGAGCGGATGTTAGGCGAAATGGCAGAGGCTGCCCCTGATGAGCAAACCTTTTATGATATGCTGAGGGGCCTGCAAGATGAAGAGCGGTATGGGTTGATAAAGGAGATATTAGACCCATACGAGGGCAATATGTTTGTGACGCCTAAGGATGTAGATGCTGTTATTGGCAGGCTGGCTAGTATTATCGCCAGTGGGTTTAATATTGCGCTGCATCCCGGGATTACTCAGGAGGATGTTAACAGATACCTGAATTAGGAATTCGGAATTTCCGAAGAAGTCTATCCTACTCAAGGGCGACAATAAGCTTAGTGATCTCCTTACGCATGGGATGGTCTGCCCTTACCAGCATCTCAAATAAAATAGACTCCAGTGGTGTAATTACAGCTCCATCGTGGCGCATACGGTTTTCTGCGTACACACGGTTTGCATCCTTACGGGAACCGATGCAGTCTGGAGCTACATATACATCGTACCGGGCTTGCAGCAGCTCCAGCGCTGTCATTTGCACGCAAATATGTGCCTCCATCCCTACAACAATGACATTCTTCTTGCCGGTTTTGGCAAGCCGGGTCATAAACTCTTCATTTTGGCAGGCACTGAATGTGATTTTCTCCACAGGCTCAAAATCCCCGAGGGCATCTTGCAGTGCCGGCACGGTTTCTCCGAGTCCCTTTGTGTATTGCTGCAGCACAATTATCGGAATATCTAGAAGCTTGCAGCTGGATATGCAGGCAGCAGTGTTTTTTATCAGTGATTCGTGGTTGTAAATTGATGGCGCTAATCTTTCTTGGATGTCCACTACTACTAGAACGGTGTTCTCATGTGTTAGCATAATGCCTCCTTTTTTGTCTGTGCAATTGTATCTGTAAAATTTTTGCTTGCCTCCTATATAGTAATCCTAGTTGAATACAGCAAAAGCGAGACGAAGAATCTGCACGCTTGAAGCGTTTTTTCAGGGAAGCTTGAGCTGATTTTCAACTTGATTATCTATTATATCCCGGTTTGGCGGGTGTAACCGCTTTTGATGATTTGGTCAAAGGCTTTAACCATGTCCACCCCTGACCACTTATTCAGCGGCTTTCACTACCATCATGCCATGTCCAGTAAGCTCCGCTGTATACGCTTTGCCGCTCCAATGGCAGTTTGCCTTTTTCACCTCGGGAGAGTTGTTGATAAACACCAGTCTTTCTGGGAAAACCGCAACTTCCACTGATGGGTTATCGGAAGTGCCTTCGGCAGAAGTTTCACCTGTTGCGGCATACAACAGTAGGGACATTAGATTGTGGCCAGAAGTGCTGTTATGCGTAAAATTGGATAGGTACACCCCAGTACCGGCCCCAAAGGTATTGAGGGTCATGCTAATAGCGTAGGTACTACTGACAGCAGGTGTGTTGCCATCTGGGGTGTTGTTTGCGTGACTATCTGCCGTGCCGCATATCGGCCCGGCCTTCAACACCTTGGCGGCCCCATCCGTTAAAACAACATTTTTTCGCGGAGAAATCGCAAGGCTGTCGGGCAAAGCAGCGCCATCAGCGTCAACCTCAAATGCCCACCGTCCATGGCAGGCCTTTTCACCATTATCAATATCTACCCCAAGCACATGGGCCATCCGCAGATAAGTAGCATAGCCCGGCAAGGCACTGGGCTCGCCAATGCCAACAAAAGTACCGCCGTCATGCACCCACTTTGTAAGGGCTTCTACCAACGCAGGGCTGCCCCAGTACTCGCCGCCGCTCCAGGCACTGCCGGCTCCCCCGACATTGATGATTATGTCAATGCCTTCAGGCACGCCATCGGCCAAATCCTCAAAGGACAAGAATTGCACATCAAAAGGCAGGCCTGACAATGATTCCAGCACATGAATCAGCATATGGCTATCTGTTTCATGAAAATGGCCGGAAAGTGTCCATGTCCGTAAGGCTCCCCAGGCGTGTAAAACCGCTACTTTGGGCTTAAGCATAGCTGGTGCGCCACCATCATGTAGCGCAGAAATAGTGTCGAACTCTTCCAAAATCCTGTCCATTGCCTCAATAAAATCGGGATAACCCTCGGTAAGACTAAGATATCCCCCCAGCCCAGAGCGCTCGATTTTCTTGCGCAAAAGTGCCCGGCGCACACCTACCCAGTAATTCATAGCATCCTCACCAGGCCGACCGCCAGGTGAAAACGTAGGCGCACCTCCCAGCCCAACCGGGAACAAATAGGGGTGGAACCGAATCTCATGGACAGGCACATCCACACCAGCGCAAAGCCTGGCCTCGTAGCCGGAAAACACACATTTTATAAGCCCGTCAAAGCCCATTTCATGAAAATGCCCGCTATAAGGCTCCATGCCCACCCAGCTATCATCGTAGAATACATAAGCCTTTTTCCCTGCATCGTGGATAATATCCACAAGCTGGCGGGTGGCCCGGCGTACATATGCCCCTATAAAAGCCATCCAGTCTCGCTTTTGCTGGCTGGGAACCCGGTGGGTTGCGTTGTACTTGCCCTGACGCACAAAATCTTCTGCTGTAAGCCTGTAGCCATAGGCCACCTGGAAATCATCCAATGCCTCCGGGCACACGGTAAAGTCATAGCTGGCCCAGTCTGTAAACAAATGCCGGTTGCGGGCGTCCGAGCCCCAAATCCAGGCAAAATTATAGAAAAGCGACGTGAACCGCACCACATCGGAATGGGGGTGGGTCTTGCACCAGTCTTGGAACCATTCCTTCAAGTAATCCATGGCCCCAGCGGCGTATGGGTTAAGCTGCATTAGCTTTTCTTTGTCCCAGTTGTTGGTGGTGTGGTTGTACATAGAAATCTCTTCCCAGTTGCGCCACGCCAGGAAGCTTACGGTGTATTGACGGAAGGGCTGAGCTTGGATGGTTACAGTGCCGCCTTGGCAGGTGCGGTTATCAAGGGATGTACTTATGCCGGGGGTGTATGTCCAGTTTTCTGGTGGTACTAATGTATCAGTTGTGCGGTCATATACTTGCCAATAAGGTATGGCGTTATCGCTGTCATTTATGCTGAATTGCTCTTGAAAAAACCCGTCCATTAGGTTTATCTCCAGCTTGCCGCTGGTTGCCGTGGCAGGGGCTGTGGATAGGAAATTTTGCTGCCTGGCGTGCATGTTTTTGTGTATCCAGGGGTTGTGCTCCCTTATTGGGCAGATAGTGGAGTATATCTCGTATCCGGCGGCGAGGATTTCATCTGAAAGGGCTGTGCCATCGCTGTCGCGGATAACGTCTGCGCCCCAGCGCTTTGCAAGGTCTAGGGTCAGGGCCTCGTAGCCGGATTGGCCTGGTAGTGTGAATTTTCTTTTCATGGGTATCATTCCTTTAGGTTCGTGGTTTGATTTTGATTATTAGTTACCAGTATGCGATTGTCAATGTTATTGATGAAAATATGCAGACTTAAGCTTGATGAATATATGGATATTATGGAATATATGTGTATACTTGGTCATTAATAATGGGAAAATATAATGTGCATACTGCACTACCGTCTAAAAAAACCACATGGTATAATGTGGGGGAAGACATGATGGCGAGTAAGTAAAATAATTTCACTAAAATGTATTGAAAGGGGTCTCTAACGTGAAATTTCAATTAGAGCATTTCGGTGCTATCCGTTATGCAGAGTTAGAAATGGGCGACCTTACAATTATCTGTGGTAAAAATAATAGTGGAAAAACGTATGTAACTTACGCAATATACGGGTTTATGTATTTTTGGGATAATATTTATCAAATTGCTGTTGGTAGTGATGTTATCAAAAAACTTAAAGATACGGGTTTCTATAATCTTCAACTTGCCCCAATTGCCAATGATGCCCAACAAATAGTAGGAAAAGCGTGCCATGAGTATATGGGACAACTTTCGTCAGTTTTTTCTTCACAGGGCAGTAAATTTGAAAAGGCAGTTTTTGAAATTAATTTTTCACCTGATGAGGTAATCATTCAAGAGCGGGAGCATGTTAATGCAATACGCTCAACAAGTACAAAGACGGGGCTAAGGTGCGTAAAGGATTCAGGCGGAAGCCAGTTAATAATCACGCTTTTTTCTGAAGAGGACGAAGCAAGAGATGTTCCTGATTTTATTGTTTTGCAAACCATAAGTAATGCCATAAAAGCGACTGTTTTTAGCTCACTTTTCCCTAGTACTTTCATTGCAAGTGCAGAACGCACAGGTGCTGCCATATTTAGAAGAGAGTTGAATTTTGCACGAAATAAGATATTAGACTCAATCGGCAGGAAAGATGCTGACTTTGATCCATTTGTTTTTTTGAACCAAAAGTCGGATTATGCATGGCCAGTAGATCACAATGTAGATTTTGTCAGGAACCTAGAGCATGTTTCTAAATCTGAAAGCGATATTTTGAAGGAGAAAAGCAACATCCTTGCTTCTTTTGAAGATATATTAGGGGGGACATATGAAGTAACTGATGATGGTGTCTTATATTTTATTCCGTCAAGTATGACTAATAAGAAAAAAATCCGATTATCAATGGACGAAAGCTCTAGCTCTGTCCGCTCGCTGCTTAACGTTGGATTTTATCTGAAGCATATTGTTCAGTTTGGCGATTTGCTGGTGATAGATGAACCGGAGCTAAACTTGCATCCTGTTAATCAAAGGAAGATGGCCCGACTACTTGCTAGTATCGTAAACTGTGGAATTAAAGTTTTTATTACAACACACAGTGATTATATCCTGCGAGAATTAAATAATCTCATTCTTTTAAATGGCAAGAGCCCTCATCTTACACATGTAGCAGAACGTGAGGGCTATAAGAAACTCGAATTACTCAAATCATCTTGCCTGAGAGTTTACACTGCTAGTGAAAACGCAGTTAAATTGCCAGGTAACAGTAAGAAAACTCAGGTGCAGACACTTATTCCGATACCCGTAGATGATGAAATCGGACTTCATTCAAGCAGCTTTGATGATGCGATAAATGAAATGAATCGTATTACAGACGATATATTGTTTGGAGGATAACATGGGCGTAACTGACATTTTATGCGAATTAATTGTTGATAGTGCAATGATTTCCATAGTGGAGGAAAATGGACATTATATTTGCCACTTAACAGAGCCCAAATCGGACTACAAGCTTACGCTACGGCATCTTCCAAAGGATGCCCTGATAATTAATTGCGATAAATTTCCAAATACAGGCAAGGTATTTTTTCGTGGGGACAATATGGAATGCAAAAGAGCAGACTATGCTCTGATTTCTGAATCAGCTAACATAATCATGTTCTTTGAGCTTAAGCGCTCACGCAGTACAGGGAGTACCAGAGAATGTGTTGCACAGTTAAAAGGCGCAGAATGTGTAATGGATTATTGTAGGATTATAGCTGCATCTTTCTTTGGCAGTCCTGATATATTTTATGGATTACGAAGGAGGTATTACATAGTTCACTATAAAACGCCAACAAAGCGAACGTTTGAATCCCAGCAAAAGGAAGGAGGCCATACACCAGAAGTCCCAAGGAAAATAGGTAGTGGTTTTGCATCATTCGATTGGCTAATGTGAGGGTTGCTACTAGTTATGAAAGAAATCAATACCGTCATGCTATGTAAATTTGTGATGACCGGAGGCCACCATGCCCTTAATCCTGCCCAAAGAAGGCATATTCGAATTGGAAGAAAAGCGCTCGCGCTTTATAGGCCGCTGTGCGCCGGTTACCATGGAAGCCGAGGCCCGGCAATATATAGAATCCATCCGCGCCATCGAAAAGGGCGCAAACCACAATGTATTTGCCTACTCGGTAACGGAAGGCAATATCATCCGCTTCAACGACGACGGCGAACCCAGCGGCACAGCCGGTATGCCGGTGCTTAATGTTTTAGACAAAGCCGGGATTACCAACTGGGTATGCGTTGTAACCCGCTACTTTGGTGGCACGCTGCTAGGGGCCGGAGGCCTGGTTAGGGCCTATACCAAGGCTGCCAAAGGCGCAATGGATGATGCAGGGCCCGAGATGCAGGTTTTTTACAAGCAGTATCGGGTTACCTGTGAATACTCACAGTTTGATAAGGTCAAGTACAACTTTGACAAATGGGGGGTTGAGATATTGGAGGTGGAATATACGGAAAGGTGTACGGTTTATGTGCAGGTTAGGGATGAGCTGGCGGTGCCTTTCCTTGATGGGGCCTTTTATGAGCGGGAGGAGATTATAGAATATAGTCAGCGGACCTGAAAAAACGGAGCGAGAAGCGCAGGATTTTTGTCGCGAAACAAGGAAGTACCGACACGGCATGCCAAGAAGGCCCGCAAGGAGGTGTTGACGCAGGAGCGCGGCAAAAAGACTAGCTTCTCACCCCGTTTTTCAGGTTCGCTGACTATAAACTTCCTCGGAAACATTGCGATTGCAGGCCTAATTCCGCGCTGAAGCTAACGCAAACCAAAATGTAAAGGCCTAGGAACCTGCCTGCAGTGATTATTTTTCGATCACAGCAGGCAGATCCCTAGGCCTTTATGTGTTGTTGAACAGGTTTTTCACTATCAATGCATGTGCGGCATGTCTTTAAACTGGAATCTGTATTGCATCCTTGCTTTTGTGTCAATCAGCGTATAATCGGGAACTCTCCAGCCCTACAACCGTATAAGCTCAGCAATACTCATAGCAATATTGTCCAAGATATCAAAGAACTTATCATTCAAGTCATAATACTTACCATTGGGCTTAGTAAGGGGGTCATAGGCATCAATGCTTTCCCGGTCTTTGCGGGCCACAACATAAGTAGTTACCCCGCGCTCCTCCAGCAACCGGCAAACATCCGCCACAGACCGCCCGGCAACAGTAGGCACATGAGGAGGGGCATCGGTTATAAGGATAAATATATTGCGTCCACCTTCATCTCGGTGGGACTTCAAAAGCTCGACCCCGGTCTCCAGCGCATCCAAAGAGGACTCCGGAATATCCCCGCCATAAGTCCGCGGAATATTCTTCACCTGCTTCTGGAACTTAGGCACATCATCGGTGAAGTTGTATACGCTGGGCTTTTCGTTTTCGCCCAAGTCGCCAAAGCCGATAAGCCCAAGCTTATATGCCGCGCCCTTTGAGGCAAGGATGCTGGCAAATTCGATAGCCCTGTCCTTGACGCCGTTGATATAGGTGTCCATGGAACCGGTGGTGTCTATGAGGAAGACAACATTAACTTTATCACTGCCACCGGTAGCCTTTGGCGGCGGCGCGGAGGTGTTGGTACGGTCAAACTCGGCCCGTTCGGCTCGGCCGGTGGCCAGGTCTTTTACATATACTTCGAAGATATTGTTTTCGTCTATGGCGTAGGTGATTTCCAGCTGGGTGACGCCGGTGAGGCCGGTAAGGGCCACCGTGCCCACGTATTTGCGGGCTTCTTCCTGGTCTTGCTCCCACTGATATACATCCACGTTGACCCTGTTGGCCCCGGACATGGACGCAAAATTGCTGTCGGAATAGCGGCTGGGAATGGGGCTGCCCATTGGGATTATTGGGATGGCTTGACGCTCCATTGTGGCGATATTGGTGACGGCTTCTGTGCCGAAGACTTGGCGGGTGATTTGGCCAACCCGGACTTGCCTGTCAGGTAGGTGGATTAGGTAATTGTAAATGGAGGCCCCCATTGCCACGCTTTTGGCCGGGTCTGTGGCGCGGTAGGGCTCCTTCAGGTATCCGGCTACCATGCGGCGTACCATAGGTATAAGGGTAGAGCCGCCAACCAGCACTACCTTGGAGATTTCGTCTGTGTGCTTGCCGGCGCGTTTTAGGGCTTCTTCTATTATGTCGCGGCTGCGATCCACGTATTTGCGGATCATGGCCTCAAATTCTTCCCGTGTTATTTCCGCGTTTAGGTTTTTGGGAACGCCTTCTACTATCACCAGTGGGTTGATGCGGACGGAGACCTTGTTTGTGCCGGATAACTTTTTCTTGGTTTGCTCGGCTTCTTGTTTTAGCTTTTGCATCACCCGCTTGCGCTCTGCTATTTCCAATGTGTCTAAGTCAACGCCGGTTTGCTCTGTGAAGGTTGATTTCATCCAGCGTACCAGTTCCGCATCGAAGTCATCGCCGCCTAGGTTCATGTCACCTACATCGGATAGCTCTTGGAAGGTTTCCTGGCCGTTTTCGTCTGTGTCTACGCGAAGTACACAGGCGTCAAAAGTGCCGCCCCCTAGGTCGTAGATAAGTAGGGTTTGAGCGTAACTCTGGCGGTAGCCGTATTCTATTGCTGCGGCTAGGGGTTCTGATAACAGGTATACATTTTTAAAGCCTGCCAGCAGGCCTGCTTGTTGGGTTGCATAGATTTGCCGGTCGTTGAAGTATGCGGGGTGGGTGATTACCACTTCCTCAAAGCGCTCTCCTGCTTGGGCTTCGGCGGCTTGCTTTAGTTTTTTCAGGATTTCGGCGCTTATATCTTCCGGGGATTTTTCCATGCCGTTTATGTTTAGTTTTTCTCCGGCCCCCATTAGGCGCTTGATGGAAAGTACTGTGCTTTCCGGGTAGATTACTGCCCCGGCTTTGGCTTCTGCCCCTACTATTATGCCTTCATCGTGGTAGCATACTGCGCTTGGCAGGATTTCGTCTGTGCCGTCTACCTTTACTACTTCCAGGTTGTCGGTTTTGTCGTTGTAGATTATTGCTGCTGAGTTGGTTGTGCCTAGGTCTATTCCTAAGTATGGCATTTTGTGTCTCCTCCTTGAGGTGCGATTTGTTAGTGCGGGTTATGTTGTGCGTTGTTTAGTTCTGTATGTGTTAGGTGAACTTAAAGTGCTTCTTTATTATTGCCGCTGTGGTTTCCGGTTCAATATTGGAATTGTCAATCCTTAAAAAATTCTCCCAGGGGATTTCGCCTTCTATGCTGTAACGGCGTGCTTTTGTATCAAGCATTGATTGTACCGACTCATCGTAATCCAACTTCTTTGACGGTTTATGCTTGTATCTGTTTTCGGATGTGTTGCGTTGTAGCCTTATTTCCAACGGTGCATACAGCTCGGCATAGCAAATTTCGGAGTTATACCTTTCAAAAATGGCGGCAATCTCGGCTATGCTGTCATAGTTTTTGGGGTCACCAAAATCCAAGGCTCTTGTATAAATCATCCCGTATAAATCCGACTCTGCAAAATCTTCAAAAAAGACTTGGCGCAGCCGCCCAATGGTTTTCCAATGCTTATTTTTGTCACCAAAAAGCTCATAAACCGGTTCAATTGTCATATGGTTGTGAAACAGCCGTAGACTTGTGATTTTCGCAAGTTCCTGTCCGACAGTCATCTTGCCCACAGCTTGGTCGCCTAGTAAAAATAAAAGTTTCAATACAACATAGCCTCCTACAATAGAGTTCCTCGTTTGTCCTGTTTAATATTTCTATATCACCGTCTTATTAAACCGATCCGGGTCAAAGCTCTCCTTATACCCACTAGCCGGATACTCAGCCCCAAAGCCCATATCCTCAACCATGCCGCGCACAAGGCCGCCTTCTTCCTCAACCATAAGCGTAACCCGCAGCTTGGTCTTCCCGCTGGGACGGGTTGGCAGGCCTTTGATGGAAACCTCCCCAATAAGCTTGCAAGCCTCGTATGGGTCACTGGCGTCTATGCGCTCAAGGATTTTCAAGTCAAGGCCGGTCATTTCTTCAGGAGTTGAACCGCTTAGGGTAAAGACATGGCTCTTTTTTGCCAATGCAAAAGGCGTCCCACGCCGTATCATTGGGAAAAAGCTTTTCCGCGAACCGGCAGCCAGCTCCAGCCCGATATCATGGCTTACTGTTACCTCAAATTCCACGGACATTTTCTCTCCGGAGCGGCCTTTACCTGATGCGCCGCCGCTGTCGTGGCGGCCTGGGCCGCCAAATGCGCCACCCGTGCTGCCATGTGCGCCAGCGCCACCATGTGCATGGCCACCGTATGCGCCCGCACCGCCATGTGCGCCTCCTGGGCCATATCCGCCTGCCGCGCCATCCCTATCCGACTCCACATCCGGACTGGCCAAAAGCCCCATTTTCATAGCGGCATAGTAAGTAGCCCCAAGAGAAATATCCAACGCAGGCCGTTCAGATGAATAAATTTTTGATTCGTTGCTAAAAATATCTAAAAGCATATCCCGCACCCAAGGCATCTGTGACGAGCCGCCTTCCAGCAGCACCCTGTCTATATCATCGGGAGTAAGGCTGCCGGTGTAGGTTTCGCGTAGGGCCTTAAGCACCAGTTTGCGGGTTTTATCTATGAAAGGTTTGATGAGATTATGAAATTCGTCCCGAGAGAGCAACTCCACGAATGGCGGAATGCAGAAAGTGAAGGGTATCCGGAACCGTTGTACACCGGAGAGCCGTTCCTTGGCCTCCCTGGCCCTGGAAGAGAGCTCGACTTGATTTTCTACAGCCAGCTCGGCCGGGGGTTGCCCGGTTTTGGCTTCTATTAGGCCGCCGCAGAAGTCTATCAGGGCGGCGTCAATGTCGTCGCCGCCGTGATGGGCCTCGCCGCCTTGGCTTATTACTTGCAGCTTGATGCGGCTTTCGTCCCTGTGGGTTACATGGAAAAGTGTAATATCCAGTGTGCCGCCGCCAAAATCAAATACCATAATCCGCTCGCCCTCTTGTAGCTGCTGGCGGAAATTGTATGCCAAGGCCGCCGCGTTAGGCTCCTTGATTAAGCAGATTAGCTTGTCCTTAAGCCCTGCTATTTCACAGGCCCGGACGGTGGCTTTTTGCGCGGCGTCATCGAAATCGTAGGGCACGGATACCACCATGCCTGCGATTTCTGCTTTAGGGTTTAAGCTTTGGGCGTGGGCCACCAGCTCCTGCAGGATTTTTGCAGAGATTTCTTCTGGCAGGTAGTCCTTTTTGCCTAGCTTAATGGTCTCGTTGGTTCCCATTTTCCGCTTAATAGAGCGGACTGTGGTTGTGGGGTAGATTTTCATAGAGCGGTAGGCTTCTTCGCCTATTACCCACTCGTCGTGGTCGTCATCGGGACGGTATTGTACTACCGAAGGTAGAGGTACTTTGCCAAAGCCGTTGCTTATGTCTATGGGTTCGGGCCGTGCGGCAGTGTTGTCCCAGTAGGAGATTACGGAATTGGTTGTGCCTAGGTCTATGCCCAGTACATACCAGTCCTCGGGGAAGGTGTTGGTTTCTTCTATTTGTTTACGGTAGGTTTCCCACGTCATGTTTATGCACCTTTTTCGATGTATTTTTACCCGGCTGGGGCTATCAGTGTGTTTCACATTTCATCGTAAAGTTGTTTCATTTTTGACAAAAGCGATTAGCGTTGCGTCTATACCTCGCTAATTATGTCGCCATTTCATGTGCTGTGCCACATTATGCTAGCTGTATCGCCAGTTCCTGCTTATAACCGGTCTTAGGGAACAGCTCCCCAAATCCAATATCAGATACTTTGAGGATCATGCGGGTATTAGATTTGAAGTCCAGGCCAAATTCCAGGCGGGTAGTGCCTTTTGGGCGTTTTGGCAGCCCGGTTAGGGTGTGGGAGGCGATAACCTGCTCGCCCTTTGGGGTGCGCTGGGCTATGGAAAGGCCTAATTCTCCATCAATTTTACTATTTACCAGCACCAGCTTGGGCTTGTGAGGTTGCCACCAGAATGTATCCCGCTCTGCCAGGGGCAGGAACACGTCCCCGGCTCTTATCCCTATATCACCTATTAGCTGGTGAGTGTCTTCGATTTTGAAGGTGTTGCCTTCGCAGGCCTCTAGCATAACTGCCGCTACAAAGGCGGCCCCTTCTGCTGTTGCCAGCTTGGAATTTCTGTACATTTGAACTTTGCTGTATATATGATTCTTGTCATACATATGGCCCTTGTCGTACATATGACTCTTGTTATACATATGATCTTTGCTGGGCATAGGATTTTTATCTTGGCCAAAGGCGGCGGCTACCGCTTCCCGGGCCCACAGCATTTCGAAGCCACCGCCTACGCATAATACTGCGTCTATTTCTTGCAGGGGGATGGGCCTTGTGCCTGTATTTTTCTCCAGTGTATCTGATATGAGACGCGAAAATTGCTGCTGATATGGCTTTATTAACAGCCCTACATCGGCGTGGGTTACTTCTTTTTGGAAAGGCGGGTACACAAAGTTGTAGTATAGCTTTGCCGGTTTTGAGCGGATGTTTTTTTGGAATAGGATGTCTTTGTGCTGGTATGTGAAGGCGTTTAGCTGCTGCTGGTGCTCGGGTGGGGTGGGTGACGTTTTTGCTGTGTCACTATGGTTTTGCTGGGATTTTGGTGATATTTCGGCTTTGCTACCCACAGCCGAGTGATAGTGGGTTTCAAACATGCCGTAAACCTCTGTCCATATATTGCTTGTGCCGATTTTTTCGTTGAAGAGGCTGGACATCGCTATTGCGGATATGGGTGGCTTGTTGGGGTTTTGGTTATTTGGGGAATTAGGATCTTGGGAACTGGGACTTCGGGGGCTATCGCTTTGGGCAACGGCAGTTTGAACTTGATACACCCCGCCGCGGACTTCACGGCTGCCGTAGTCCAGCAGCAAGACCTTCTCATCCTGTGGGAGACGATTGCGATAATGGTTGGCCAATATACATTCCCGGCTTGGAACCAGGGCAATAAGCTCCTTCTCATATCCGGCCAGCTTAAAGGCCCGTGTCAGCTCTTCTTGCCCGCCTTGGCCAAGCTTCTCTGGTATTGCCGCAACAATGCCTACAATCTCGGCCTTGGGGTTGATATTGCGGACATTGCCCAACAGTTCTTTGATAAATAGCCCCAGGATGGATGCAACGCTCATGTCTTTGCGCCCGACTTCTATATAATCAAAGCTGCCCAGCCGTTGTGCCAGGGATTTGAGGGTTATTTCTGTACCTGCCCCTTGGTTTAGTATGGCGTATTCTCCAAAGACCCATTCCTTAGTCTCAGGGATGTATTGCATTACCGTTGGGATGGAAGGCTTGCCATAGCCGCCGCTTAGGTCTATGGTCTCGGGGATGCCTTCCAGCAAGTTGAAAAAGGCTATCCCTGAGGACTCGCTTCCTATGTCCAGGCCTATGATGTAATAGGTTTCGTCTTGTTTTTTTTCGGGAGGCAGGGATTTGTATTGCTTCCAGTTCATGCTTCCTTGCCTCCTTGTTGGCTTTGTAAGGTGTTTTATTTGCGGAATTATTGCCCGTTATCTTGCGGCTATGACATTGGCACGCAGAATCACTTGATCCTTTGACTTGTAGCCGCTGGTCATGGTTTTGATTATCTCGCCTTTAGCGAAGCCTTCTTGTTCTTCGGCGGTTAGGACTTCATGCTCGCGGCCATTGAAAGGCTCGTGGGGGGCCGGACGGATTACGGTTATATCTGCGTCGGCTAAGATGGTTTCTAGCGCTGCGAAGGCCTCGTCCAGGGTTTCTACAGCAGAGATTATATGGGGCAGGGTTGACTCTCTTAGCCGGGAAACGCTGTAGAACAGGATTTCTTCGTAGGTGCTGATTTCGTATAGCAGGGTTTCTTTTCTGAAGCGGAGTATTGCCTTGTCTGATTTTTCTATGCTTTGGGAAATTACTTTGCTGTATTTTTCATCGTGGGCCTTGGGGATGCCTTGAGAATACTGCCCTTGAAGAAAGTCCTTGATGGTGTCTTGGTTTGGGGGGGTGGTACACCAGGCCTCAAGTAATTGGTTTTTTGCGGTTTCGTAGTCTTCCTCCGGCATGGGTAGCATTCCGTTGTGTAAGTCTTTTGCTAGCTTATCTCCGGTTTCCTTAAAGTACTCCAGGCTTTCTTTTAGGCTGTCTACCTTTATCTCTAGGGTTTCGGCTATGCCTGTTAGGATTTCATTTTCTGGGGTAGGGGGTGTATTGACTGGGATGGTAGGGCCTTCCATGTTAGTGGCTGAGGAGGCGGGGGCATCTGTTATGGCGGCAATGGGCGCGGCGTTGTCTGTGTTGTTGGTGGCGTCTGCCGCCGCAATACCCGTATCGGCAGCAGTAGGTGCTGTGCAATTTGTGCAGGATACATGTAGCGCCGCATATTCCGTTTCGGTGTTTTCGGTTGTATTGGTTTCACCTTTATCGGCTTTGACCTGGCCCATTTCTGTAGTTTCTCCAGGCGGTGCATTGTTTATATGAAGAAGCAAGGTTGCAAGGCTGCTTTGGGCGTTTTCGAAAACATTTATTATTTTATCTGCCAACAGCTCCTCGCCGCTGACCCCAATCAGGCCTCTGACTGTTTTCAGATGCTTCTCGCGTACAACTGTAAGCATTACGCCTGATTCAATGCTTAGTGCATGTTGCAAGGCATGTATATCAAGCTCGGCTGCTGGCGGGTTGGCCATGGATTGGGCCAGCATTTCTGGTGTGATGCCCGTGTCAGCGCTTTGGGGGGCGCTTTGCATCAGCTTCCTGAAACCGCTTACAACAGGTCCAGTTTGCTGGTAAGCCTCCCGCAGTTTTGACAGTATCGGGGCCTCGGTGCTGTGGCTTGCGGCTTCGATAGCTTTTACCTGCACTTGGATGATTAGCCCCAGCACTTCCCATTCCCGCTCTAGTAAGTCTGCGTAGTAGCTGGCGGTTTTGCGGTTGTGCAAGTCGTCTATGCTGGCTAGGCAGCGGTGATGGTTTTCTTGGTAGTGGGTGTGGAGGGCCGGGAATGTGCTTTGGATAATGGATTCCCGTAGGGCTTTCCAAGCTGCACCTGCATCATTTGTAAGAATTAGGTTGCGTAGAGTGTCTATGATTAACTGATTATCGCAAGAGGTATAGGGTTGAGATTGTAGTTTTTCAGAAGAACGTAGCTCTTCCTCGGGCTGCCCTAGAGGCGTATCGTTGACGGAGCCATAGTCGCGGAAGGCAGGGCCGAGGGCTTCTACCATGTACGCCTTTTCTAAGCTTTCGATCTGTGCGGTGGTATGGAGTACAGCTTTTTCCAGTATGGCCCGTTTCTCTTCCGCAATGGGATTACGGCCTCCCGTGGCCACATCTTCAAACTGCCGCAACCTGGAATTTAAGACATCACAAAGCCCCGCCACCAGATCGGGGGCGGGGTCTGAACTTTGATTTTCGAAAAGATGGACTACATCGCGGTAGGTTTGCATCAGGCATACCAAGTGGTTGTAGACGCCTTCGTCCCTTTGGCCTAGGCGGGCAGAGGTTAGGGTGTCCAGGGCCAGTTTGTCACAAACGGCCTGCCTTATGCATGTAAAAAAATGGGCCGCGCCTTTTTGCAGGATATCATCTGCAGAGGCCTGCAAGCCCTGCCATGCCTGCCACAATGCGGCATCTCTTTGGGCGAAGTAATACATATGAATTTCTTGCATTTCCTGTTGTAACGCGTCACCCTCATGGGTATTAATGTCCACAACCATAAAATCCCCTTTTGCTCATTCGAAGGAGCGCTTTTATCCAAAGAACCAAAACCGGCAAAATGTTTCGTGCTGGCTAATCATACAATGCATATTAATACAACTCATCTACAGACAACTCAGTAACAACCCCATCAGTAGAGAGGCTGCGGGCCATAACCTTAAGCATATTATCCTGCCCCACATGGAAGGTAACCTTCACCTTCTCCTGGCCCCGCACCCCTTGGGGGATGCCCCGCAGGGAAGTACCTGCCAGCCGCTTCATACCATCTTGACTTACCTGCTGGGGCTTGTCCGATGTTTTGGGTACAGTGTTTTCGTATACTACAATGGCCATGCTGGATACATTGTCGAAATTAGTGACCAAAGGCTCGGCGGCGTCTATGGTCAGGCCGTCTTTGGGGATGTCTTGCCCCGCGGGGACGATTTCCATAAAACGGCGGCCTGCGATTTCCAGACCCAGTGGATGGATTGTCTTTTCCTGAACCACCGGCCCGCGGACTGTTGGCATCATAATCATGTTGCAGTAATGTGCCGCTCCCTGGGAAATGCTTAGGGCTGGGCTGATGCGGGATTTGAATGGCTCTTTTTTAAAGCGCTCGGTGATTTGCTCGCTTACATATAAAATAGAAGAGCTGCCGCCAACCAGGAAAACCTCATCAATATCAGCCTCGGTAAGGCCGCCGGCTTCCAGGCAGTGACTTACGCAAACCAAGGTCTCGCCAACCAGGTCTTGTACGCTTTTGCCCCTGAATTTTTCGAATGTATCCAGGCTGTCGCCCAGTTGATTGACCCGCTGGTGGGTCAGGAATTGCTCCCGGGTGATTTCCATATTAATGTTGACTATGCGCGGCTCTTGAATAAGTGGGGCCAAGGTGATTTTGGTGGCCTTAGTTTGGCTTAGGCGCTCCTTGGCTTGGTTTGCGGCTTGCTGCAGGCGCACAAGGGCTACCTTTTTCTGGCGCTTGGAAACGCCGTCGTCGATGTTCTCGTCAAAGAGGTCGATCTCTTCGTTGGTTAGCTTTTTGAACTCCTCGTAAACCATGTCCATAATTATTTTATCGATGTCATTGCCGCCCAGGTTGTTGTCACCGTAGGTGCTTACTATAGATATGGTGGGTTCACCGGCCTCTTCCACTTTCACGGAAAGCACACAGGCGTCGAAAGTACCGCCGCCAAAGTCGTAAACCAGGATTTTTTTATCGCTTACTTCGTTGACGGCGTAGGAAATAGCGGCTGCTGCCGGCTCCAGGCGTAGGTATATGCTTTCTGGGTCAAAGCCTGCCAGTATGGCCGCTTCCTTGGTCATTTTTTTCTGCTTGTCTGTAGAGTTGGCAGGTACGGTGATTACGCAGCCGGAGAATTCGCCGGTGATGCCCATTTCTTCTTGGGCGTATTCGTCGGCTTTTTGCTTGAGGTGGCCCAGGATTTCCCCGGCAATTTGCTCTGGGGTGAATTGGTAGTCCTTGTCATCTACGTTTACGGTGAGCTTTGCGTCACTGCCTAGGTAGCGCTTAATTGAAAGGATGGTGGAAAGTGGATAGATAATGGCGGCTTCCTTGGCCTGCACGCCGAAAATCCGGGAAAGCTTGTTTTCGTCTTCCGGGTCTGACTCAAATTGAATAGCTGTGGGGAAGATGTTGCTGCCGTCTATTGGGATGGTTTGCGCTTCGCCCTCGCCGAAGTTGTAGATGCTTACTACTGAGTTGGTTGTTCCAAAGTCGATGCCTAAGAATAGGCCCCGTTCTGTGTCAAGTCCTAATGTGCCCATTTGTGCCTCCTTGAGATTTGAAATTTTGCTTTTGTCTATGCTTGGATTATTTGTGCATGTGATAATGTACGATAGGTTTGGCATGGTTGTTTGATGAAAAATGCCCTAGTATAAATATACCCTTTTTTTGGGGAAAAAGCTATGGTGGGTGTGGTATAATTTGCGCGGCAGTGTGTGATATAGTCAGCGCAGTCGGCTTTTGTGGCTCGCTGACAATTGTTCATTTTAGTAAGGCTTTGTACAATCACAAGGGGGATTGAGGCAGGGAGGATACAATGAAGTTGCATACAATTGATGGTATTGAGGTATTCGTAGAAGAGGCAGATAGGTATGTACAGATAAATGATATTAGTGGGAAAGATTTATCTGTGGTGTGGGAAACTTTGCAGAAGGATTTTCATGGTTATGAGCTAGTGCTTTGCTTTCGTGATGTAGTAGTGCCAGTGGAAGCACTGGCCACAATCAAAGCAGAGGTTTTGGAGGATTGCATCACAATGACAGTGACCCAGGATGGGTTTGTGTCTTGCGGCCGTGATGATGTAACGGATGGGCTCATATCTTGCGATTGTAGCGATGCAATACCGGATGGACTCATACCTTGCAATTGCAGCGAAATATCACCCCTAGAAAAGTCCGGTTTCGCCGCGTTTGCCGCATTGCACGACAAAATCAACCCAGAATGCGGTGGAACAAGCCAGGGAATCTGGCGCAAGTGGGATAACTGGCGTGTATTGCTGCTGCGTAAAAATGGTGAGATTATTGGATATACAATCCTTCTGGTAGCCCTGCGAGATACCACTATGGGCGAAATTTTCTGTGTATGGGCCGGCAGCCATGCCTATCGTAAGGCGCTGCTTTCCGCTGTGGTGCAGATTGCATTTGAAAATGGCAAAGATGTGGTTCTTTACATGGTTGACCGCGATAACACTGACGAACTGACGGCGGCTACAGAAGTCGGGTTTCAAGAGGTTGGTTATTATGTTGGGTATCGGGTGGAGTGTATCCGGTAGGTGGCTGCCAATGCAAAAGCACTTTCCCATCATGGATATGCCGCCTTTGATGAAACAAGGACTGTTGGTTGAGCAAGGGACATATCTTACTTGACGCGGTTAACAATGATATTTTTTCTCATTAATACTAACTTTTTCACACATTCTAATGTTTCAACATCGGGATTTGTAAACATAAACGTCATATTGACGTTACCGGCGTTACAAACATTTGCAAACTCTTTTCCGAATATTATTTTTGCTTTCCCACTACAATCGACATCATCGCAATTTCCGCAGTTCATAACATTTGCCCAAGCGATTTCTTTTGTGCGCTCATCTATTGGGGAAAACTCGTGTTCACTGCTATAATCTCCCTCAGTCCAAACAATCCACGAATGACACTCGTTTCTCGTGTCTATATAGCACACACATTCGTCTTTGAAGTACCACTCGTGCTGCCCTATTTGAGTTATTTCGTTTGCACCTAAAAATCCCGTAAAATCTAATGCGTTCTTCAATACATCGCCAGTAAGAACTTCACTGAAAATATCTTTAATTCTTCTGCAAGACATTTGTTTATCCTCCTCTTGCCGCCCTATTTGACGGCATAATTATACAAACTTACAAAAAGTTATTGCAAACTTTCAAGAAGCCCTAAGACCGACTGCAAAACCCAACAAATCTGATAAATCAGGACTTGTTTGGAATCCCTGCCGCCGACGCTTTGCCGACGGGCGGTTGTGGAAAATTTCCTTAAGCGTTTCTGCAAAATGGTCAGCAAACAAGATTTTCATATAGTAGAAACATTCATTTTATCCGATTATATATAATGTCTATGGCATATGTTTACAAGCACCTGCCATAATTTCATAATAACAATAATCGCCACTGATTTCCTCGCACTCAGATATTTGGCGATATTCCGTTTTTATGTATTGCATACTGCACTTCTTCATAACTTGCCCGCTTGCAACATTGTCTACATGATGTCGTGTATGAATTCTTCTAACGTAAAGCATAGAAAAAGCAAAATCCAAAACTGCTTTACATGTTTCGGTCATAATGCCTTTGTTCCAGTGTTTACGACTTAGAGCAAAATGCACCGAGGCACTATCGTCATTATTGTCAAATTCATTTATATAGATATAGCCAATA
>Ga0123355_10001221_pt1 | contig 35810 bp, 26 predicted proteins | sample TergutEmb28metaG_3_FD_89872 | JGI IMG/M metagenome (GOLD analysis project Ga0123355, IMG submission 89872) | Embiratermes neotenicus P1 segment gut microbial communities from Petit-Saut dam, French Guiana - Emb289 P1 | ecosystem: Host-associated > Arthropoda: Insects > Digestive system > Gut ...
CCATGCAGCAACAAGTGTAATGTTGGCAGTTATTGCTGTATCGAAGTCAAATGCTTCGCCAAATAGCATCCAACCTACAAACTCATAACCATTACGTGTTGGCTCGTCAGGTATACGTGCAATGCCATTATGGTTTATGAACTGTGGTGCAGGCCCGGCAGGTGCGTTCTGGAAGCCAAGGTCAAACGTCACGATATGGCTATCTGCAGGTACAGGAACTCTACTTGTAAACAGCATAAAGTTGTCAACATACGCCGCGCCTATTGACCCAACGGTGGATGTTTGCACATTGCCAGTTAGCAAGCCAAACCCGCTGGTGCTAAAGCGGTTTTCGTACCTTGCCCAGTTAGGATGCGCACTGGTTGTAATATCCGCTAAACCGCCGGATATACCAATTGGCGCGTGGAAGTTGCCGTCACCCATAGAGTATAGGATAAACCTGTACTCCATATTTTCGCGTAGCCTAAATGTGTTGGAGTTGAACGTATCAGGCGTAAACTCATTGGCAATGCGGATGGCGTAATTCCTGTCAAAAGACTCTGCACTTGTACGTACCGGTGCAGCTTCGCCAGTCCAGCCAAGGCCGTGTGCCCAAGGCGCAATACCACGCTCAAACGATGGGTTAGTGATGCGGTTTTCATCAACAAAGAAGAAATCGAACCATGCGTCGCCATCCCACAGCCTGCCTGGCTCGGGGTTAAGATGCTCGTGAGTATTCCATTCATGCCCTATGCTCACTTGTATATTTACATTATGATGCGTGTAGAATGGTACAAGATATTCTACCCACTCGTCACTTTGCTGTGTGATTACGTAGTATTCGCGATACCCGCCGGTTACGATAACCTTAAAGCCTGCCTCTCCTCTGTGCCAGAAAGAAAGCACATAGTCTCTGTTTGGGTGAAGCAAGAAATGAGCTGTGCGGGCAGCAAGCCACTCGCCCTGTTGTGCGACAGAACCGTCGAAATGTAGTGCGTTTTGTCCATCTGCAGCATTTGCGCTGTCTACACCCCAGCCAGAGTCAAGTGTCCAATGCGCGGTTGGGTTGAGATACTCAAACGATGGGTTAAGAAGCGGGCTTTCAAATGGTTGCGGTATTGGAATATCCGGGCGTGGTACACGTGTACCGCGTGGCTGTTGCGATACCCACCATAGAGATTGGTATTTGGACGCATCTTTGAATTGATCCATAGTCAAATTATCTTTTGAACCCCAGTGACCCCATGGACCTGCAGGGCCTAGATGGCTGAAATGTGCGTACCAGCTACCGCCAAGCTCAAACCACAGGTTCATGATATAGTAGTTCATTAAATCTACCATGGTCGGGTGAGTTTGTGCAGCGGTGCGTGTTGTTAGGTTTATATTGCCATCCATGCCGCCAGAAACATAGTGTGGGCCGCCCTCGTATGATACAACGCCGCCAAGGAAGTTTATAGTCGCCGGGTTGTTGATGATAGCGGACAAAGTGCCTTCCATAGCTTCGATCGAGCCTAGCATATAGTAGTGAATCGAGTCGATATCACTTGCAAGCATTACATGTGGTTCGCGGAAGTATGGTGCAATGCCCACTGCCCAGAGGTACTCGTGCGGGTTGCGGAATTTTTCGTCTGAGTGTGTTGGTGTGTGTGTTGTACCCTCCAGCCATTCTATCATTGGTGCAAAGGCGTTTGGTGCTACCTGCCATGTTAGAACTGTTCTTACACGGCTATTGTGGTCGATTGGTCTGTCATCTTCTCCAAACACTTCGCGGAAGATGAATGCGATTTCTGCAGTGCGTTGTGCAAAGTGGAAATAGTCGCGCCATTCCCACCATTTTTGGTGAGCATACCAAAGGTTGCGGCTGTCGGTTGGTATGCCGCGATCCAGTGCCATTTGGCGGTTTACATTTCGCTGTGGCTCAAAGCCCCAAACCTCGTTGCCCCATTCGACATACACATTTGTATATGGGTTGAGGTAGGTGTGCATGAGTGTAGCAAGTGTCCGTATATAGTTGTCGGATGCACTTGCAGGCAAGCAAATCCAGATATCTGCACGTGTTGCGTTTGCAAGGGCAATGGTTTCACGCCATAAGTTTTCACGCGATGCGCTCCATGCACTAACACCTGCGCTACCGTTTGTGTTGAGCCAGTCCATAAACCTAAGCATCCCAAACGGTGCAAGCGACAATAGATATGCGTCTGTAAATACAGTATCAAGCCCAGCGGCTGTTGCAATGCCGGCATTAGCCTCGCCACGTGAGCCAAGGTTTAGTGCCATAAGCCCGCGGTAGGTGGTGTTTCGCATAGAACTATCATCAAAACGGCCTGCGGTTGGGTCAAGCGGCTGCAGCACTGCTACCGCATGGTAGGTGAGTGCGCCTGCTGCGCCAACACCTTGCAGGTATGGGATAACATAAGTCCTGCCTGGGAAGCGGGCAAGTTCGCCATTGATAATCCAGTGGCTAACCTCGTATCCTGCGATAGGTGTTACAGTAAATATGAGTGAAGAACCCTCAGGCACAGTACCGCCGTATGGAACAACTGTACCGGATGTTATTGCGCCTCTGCCGTTTGCACGAGCCACAATCGCCCCCGTGCCGCCTTGTACTGCATGAGTAACAACAATGCCTTCAGCTTCGACAAAGAACACGCGAACGTCCGTATCTTCGTCAACGGTAACGGTTAGGTTACGGCTGTCGTTGCCTACAACGGTTTGGCCGTTTACCTGCCATCTGTCAACTCTGTAGCCAATAGCCGGTGCAGCAGTAAATGCTACATTAGAGCCACTTCTCACAGCTGCACCGTGCTGTATAGCAATTTGGCCAACAGCAGCTGTTAGAGTGCCGATACCTTCAAGTACTCCAAATGTCACGCCGTAAGAATCGTAGATGTGAACAACATCGATTCTTATATCGGACACATGCAATTGAGGGCCAGGCCATGAACGAACCATAAGTTCGCCAACAAGGTCTGCATCAAGAGTGAAGTATTGAGTCCTAAACTCCCAGCTAGGCACGCCTTGGGCGTTGAGCTGTACATGACGGTGTGCGTCACAGCCACACCAGTGTTCGTGTGTTAGGGTTGGGTGGTTAGCCATACATGCGCCAGGTGGTAGTGGTGTGCCAAGTGCCGGCCCAATAGAAATACCCGTTGGAACACCGCCGCCGCCGAGTACCCACGCACTTAGCCTGTAACGCACATTACTTTGTAGTTCGATATCGTGCTGTGTGCGTGACCAGCTTTGGTCATGCCCTGCACCCATTGTAAGAAAATGCTCGAGATGATCCTTTTCTGTATAGTACACAGGGTTGATGTTGGTCATATTCCAGTAATATTGCCAGCTGGATACATTTGGTACGATATGACGTGAGAAACCATCATCAAATACAACTTGACCAACTGTCAACGATGGAGGCAACAGTACAAGCTCGCTCCTTGCACGTAACAATGCGTTGTATGCATTAACAATCATTATTTCTGTTGCGGCATCGTTGTCATTTATATTTTGTGCCGCATCTAGCGCATTTTGGAGTATAGTCCATGTGTTTGGCCTATAATCTGCTTGGTTGTGTGATGCTTGGATATCTGCAATAAGTGCAGCAAGCATATCTTGCAGGTCAGAAGCAGTCCTTGTGGTTAGTGCGGTTAGCGCGTCGTTTAATGCTTGCGCCGCAAGGTCAATTTGAGCTTGAAGTACAAACTGGTTTTCGTAAGTTGCAATTGCTGTGTTTAATGCTGCTTGGAAGGTTGCCCATGTCGTAGGTGTGTACAGCATTTCTATTGTGTGTGCTGCTGCTGCTTCGATAGCTGCGGCAAGGGCAGTACGGTCAAATACTTCGTAGCATATGCAAGGGTCGAAGTGGCAGTCTGCACATACAGCGGATAGGGTGATGCCTGTGATGGATAGGTTAGTGTTAAAGCCCTCTGTGCGGTGTACAACTCTGAATACACCGTTGTGAGCATCAATAACCTCTTGAGTCAGGTAGAAGGCTGTGCCAAGCTGTGTCCAGTTTTCTACACCTGCGAAGGTGACAGTTGACGGCAAAATTTTGGCATTGCCAATATCTGCTTGTGTAACCCAATAAAACGGCTGTCCTGTTGCTGGGTTCCAACGCCAACTAAAATCGCGTTCAATTGCGCCGTCATGTGCTTCGTAGGTGAGAAATAGGGCAATACCGTCTTCGCCTTCCGTACCCGGGGAGCGACCCCACGCGCTTAGGCGATACCAGCCGGGTTCATTTATGACAATGGCATCACTACGGATACGTGTATGGCCGGAGTTAATTTGTGACATATAGTCGGAAGTATTAATCGCATTTTGGCCGGAGTTTGGCTGGCGGTTTACCGCCCATGCAGGATGCCAATGTGCAGTGCCAAGGCTAAAGTCGCCGTTTAGCAGCAACTGGGATGCTTGTTGCAAAATTAGCCCATCAATTGCAGCTTGTAGTGCATCCAGCTGTGTGCGTAGCTGGTCAATAGTTGCTGACGGGTTGCCTACTGCGGCTTGTGCTGCAACAATAGCAGCTGTTAGAGCTGCCCATGTTACCGGCCTGTAGTCGGCCTCATTACGCGCTTGAGCCTGTGCAATAAGCGCGTTTATCATGTTGCGGAAATCATCTGCTGTCCTTGGCGCAAGGCCTGCAATGGCGGAAAGCAGGTACTGCTCTGCCGCATCCACAGTTGCTTGAAGCGAAAGTGGGTTTGCATACGCCGCGCGTGCAGTTGCAAGTGCAGATTGGAATGTTGCCCATGTTGCGGGGCTATAGAGTTCCGAGTCAGTTATAAGCTCTGCTGCGGTAATTGCTGCCGCAAGTGCGGTTTTGTCTGCCTGCTCAACTTCAAGCTCGTGGATTGTGATAAGCGAGATATCCCAAATACCATGACCAATATCTCTATTCATCCTGTCAAGCAGGATGGCAAGCGGTGCTGTCGCGCTTTCTGATATAGCAAGTTCGCGGCCTGTAAACACTAGGTATGCTGTTCTCCACTCTTCGGTGACAGGTACTTGCATGCCTGCCCACACATGGGTGGCATTAGTATCTGTATACCATTCCATCCACGTATTTAGGCTACCCACACCAATGGCTCTATTACCAACGGCGGTATCTGTCCTGAATGTGAAACTTAGCACATATAGGTTATCAACTGTTGGAACATAATTATACACATAGAGAGCAGCAGCTCTGTCTGCTGCAGGAAATCTCAAAAAGTTGCCATGCACTGGGTCATACCCAATTTCAGGTGCGCCAGGCCATGGTGATCCAAAGTTTACGTTATCAAGACCATCTGTAAAATCTTCGCGGAAAATTTCATCCCCAAATGTACCTGGTGGTGGGTCAAAAATGCTAACGCATACGCAATCGAACGCGCCACAGTCCGGGCAAGGTTCTGGCGGCGGAGGACATATACATGGGAACTCGTTACATTCATTACATATCACTGGCACTTCGCCAAAGAATTGCAGCTGTACAACACGCAGTGTGGTGTGCGCAAGGCTTACAATACGGAAGTGAGTAAATAGATAGTCTGGTGCATTAGCATATGGAATATAGTCTACCCATGTTGGTGTACCTGCGGTGAGACCGAGACCAGAAAACCCAAAATTGCCAATGCGTACAAAGCTTATGCCGTCAACAGAAGCATATATATCGCTAGCGGCATGGTCTATATACCAGTCTGCACCGTGGAAGAACGGCATTATCCTGGCATTGGTAAATGCTACAGGTTCAGCAACCTCTAGATTAATATAGCCACGTACGCCATACGCATGACCATGAGTAGACTGGAAGCGTGTATCTGTACGGCCGTCGAACACAACAGATGCATTGTCGCCCCAGTCGGCATTGTTGCTGGTTGCAATACCTGTTAGTGGAACAGGTCCTGAGAGAACAAGCCCTGTGAGCGCGGCATTTAATGCCGACAACGCATTGTCAACTGCTTGTTGTGTAGCATCATTGTCTGCATACACGGTTTGCGCTGTAGAAAGAGCGTTTGTTAAAGCAACCCAACTAAGTGGTGTATAGTTGGCTTGCTGGCGTGCAAGCGCGGAGGCGATTGCAGCGGCTAGGGGTGTTTTAGAAACAGCACTTTGGTTGCGAGTTAAGGTAATATCGCTAACGTTAATGTGTGCGCCGCCCCAATTGTGGATTGCAAGCCTAAACTCACCGCTGTAGATGTTGTATAAGCGTTCGCACAGCTCAAACTCTACCGATACAAGTGTCCAATTTTCTGCATTGGCAAAATGGATAAATGAACGGAACAATGCGAAAGTGCTAAGGTCGGAATCATTTGCCCAGCCTTGAGGAAGTCCAGTTGCTGTATTCCAAAAGCCAGTATAAAACTCAAATGCCATCCCTCGACCATTCGCATGTGTTAGCCCAATAATCGCAGCTTGGCTAGCATAATTGGGGTTGCCATAGTTTGCATTTCTAACCCATGCACTAAGTACGTAAGTACCGGGTTCAAGATAAATTGTTTCGTATCCAAAAACGTTCATAAATCCATTGCTGGATGCTAACATATAGTCTGCATATCCGTCACCATTGTTTGGCAGGACATATATGCCTCCTGCCGGTAATGGCGCGGGTTGGCCATAGTTTGCGCCAGGGTTATATGCATACCAGCCAGTGGCCAAGTTGCTGTTTGGTATCAGGTTATTGGTAAATGGCACAAAGCCATAACTAGATGCAACAAACCCAAACTCTACTGCTTCATCAGGGATTGCTACATATTCATCGGGAGTTACTGCATATGACGGATAATATACCTTGTCATATACGTTATCTGTTTCTTCGTTGCTGTCGTACTCAAAATCCTGATATGCGTTCTCTTCATAGAAAGGTGAGTACTCCTCTGCTGCAGTCCTGGTTGCTCCAGGTACGGTCACAAGCCCTAATACCATTATAAAGGTTAGAGCCATGGCGACAAAACGTTTGAACCTGCTCAAGTTACTTCCTCCTTCTTGTATTATCAATTATATTGATGCAAAGTGCTGCTATTTCCTGCAAAAACCCAGACACGCTCTCCTTCCTTGGTTTTGCAGCAATAATACAGTGCCTTGCAAAGTATTGGCGACTAATTGCACAATATTTTCTTATCGACAATCATTATATATAATAATTTTACACAATACAATAGACAATGCATAAAAAAAACGTCAATTTGGTCGGAGAAACTCACAAACCAAATTGACGATACAGGCTATTAGCTACTATACATATTATTATTTCATTCTTCCATGTTTTCTGCAAGCCAACGTGCTACTTCACCATCCGAGTAGAATGTCAGTGACATCCATGTCCTAATAAATGATTGGTAATCCCTTGGGTATAGCTCTACATTTACGTTTACCCACCCCAGTGAATTAACCATCCAGTCTTCGCTACGGCGGTCGCGCATATAGTCTATCTGAATAGCTTCTAGTAGTGGCGCAACCATATCGCCCCGGAATACAATGTTGTCATGCCAGCTATCTCCATCTCCATCTCTGATGTTTAGCGATACGCTTGCTACCATTTCTGGTCTGCGCAGTATCTCCAAATCTGCAAGTATCACACCTGTCGAGTTGAACAAATCCCTTACCACAGGTCGCTCCCAAAACTGAGTAGAGACATAGTACATACGGCTAATCGTACTCCCGTCATGCAATGTGTAGCTTATCGGAATTGAATGAAAACTCGCGCCATGTCCTTGGGTACTCCAGCGCAGGCCGCGCAAGTAACTGCGATGTTCCAAAATCTCGTTATGCATGGCAATGGTGCCTGCTATTGTGTCTGGGTCGGTAATTGCTGTTCTGTTCCACGCCCATGAATGGCTAAGCGATACAGATTCAATCTTATTTATATCAGGCACGCGGTTGGTGTAAAAACCCATCCCGAATGTTGTGAACAACAGCATCACCACGTAAATGCCCAGCATCGTGCCGCCAAAGTACAGTAAATGCTTCCCTTTTTCCCGAAAAATGTTTAATGTTTTCTCCGCAATCATTTGACCGATGAAGTACGCAATGGTAAACCCCAACACCGCACCAATATACCACCAAAAACGCCCTCCAATCATTGCAACGAGTACGGCAGAAAGCACAATCATGCCAGTCATTGCAAGCATGAATACACATATATTTTTGAGTGAAACAAACACCACGGAGTCGCCCGTGCGCTCGTGGCGGCGGAAACGACTGCACACATATGCCACGATAATAAGTGCAATTGCAATGACAATGTAAATAATAAAATATAGCGCGAAATTTGTGTCTTGAACTTCTCCTATTTCTTGACCAAAGCGCAGAAAACCAGACGCATTGATTATATTTGACCATAGCACAGGGTTGGTGTGCTGCACTGTACGTGCACCCATATCCATTGGCATGTCAACACCAAATACATACAGATATGCCACATACCTTACAAGTATATGCACCGCAACGGGGATAAGCGACAGCACCATGCTAAGCAACACTGCAATAACTCTGCTACCTGCCACTGTCACCGCTACAAGGAAAACTGCAAAATAAAACATAAATCCTAGTGCGGTTCGTGCAAAAAACATTGCGACATGTCTAAATGAGTTTACAACTGTCCCTTCTTGCATCCACTCCGGGAACAGGCTGTACGGCAGCCTCACATTACTCCAGCGCATTGCCTCATCCCATGGTGCGTTGCCTACATTGCCATAGGGCGCAAACTCTATTGGCACAAGCAAACTTGCCGTAAGCAACAGCAGCGGTACTAGAATTAGTACAGTGCCGGCAACAAAGTTAGTCCAAAACAATTGTCGCTTGGTTATGGGAAATGAGTAAAATGCCGATGTTGCCCGTTTGCTAAAATTGTATGGATACAACGCCATAACCACCGCAAACGGTACTAGCACCATGGCAAAAATTACTGTGGCATGGCTCATTGATAGTATATCAATAATGCTCATGGTTTGCCCTGCTGGATTCCACTCATTGGTGTTATGCAGCGGCAATATTATGGTTAGCAGGTAAACTAGCAGTGGCACAAGTGCAATAATCCAAAAACGCTTAAGCTGCTCCTTGAGCAGGGTTGTGACCACTACTTGATTAGTAAGGGATTTCATTTTGCGCACCCTCCGTTTCGTATACGAATATCTCTTCCAGTGTCAGCGGAAGGCGGTCAAAAATTACAGGATTATGAACACTAATTTTTGTATTAATGTCCTCCTCGTTGCCGCGTACAACCAATGTGATTATGCTGCCGCGGTTTTCTTCGTGCAGTATTTGTAGGCCAAGTATCGACGTGTCCACAGGTTCATGGAATGCGAGTTGGATTTTATGAACATCGGACTTGAGGTCGTCCAGGTCGCGTTCAATAATCATACGGCCACTTTTGATAATGCCAATTGCATCACATATACCGTCCATTTCTTTAAGGTTATGAGACGAAACCAGCACTGTCATGCCGCGCTCTGCTACATCATTTATTACTTCCTGCATTATCAAACGTCGCACGATTGGGTCGAGCCCGTCAATGGGTTCATCCAGCAACAAGAAGTCGGGCATTATACTCATTGCAAAAATGAATGCTGTTTGTTTCTGCATCCCTTTTGAGAATTTGCCTACCTTGCGCCTATCGTCTAGTTTGAACATGTTAAGCAGGTAGCGGTAGCGGTCTTCGTTCCAGTTTGTGCTGTGTAGTTGTGAGAAGAAGCGGCGCAGTGCGCGGATATTATAGCTTGGAAAAAAATACAAATCGTCCGGGATGTAGCCTACACGGGATTTAATAGCCGCGTTATCATATACAGGAGTGTCGTCGAGCAGCACATCTCCGCTGTCTTGGCGGTAGATGCCTGCCAGGTGCTTTATTGCCGTTGTTTTGCCAGAGCCATTTATGCCAACCAGCCCATATATCGACCCTTTTTTTATATTAAGGTTGAGCTTATCGAGTGCTGTGAAGCCGTCGAATGTTTTTGTCAGGTTCTTGATTTGAACCATTTTTGTTACCCCCTTCTATTCATTCAATTTTTTTAACAAATTCTACAATTGTGTCTTTTGTCTCGTTTCGGAAAAGTAGTTCTTGCACATCGCTTTTGATGCGGCTGTAAATTGTTGCGATTTCTTTTTCGCTTCCACTTTCTGGCGGGGCGGATATAAAACTGCCTTGCCCCAGCACGGTGTAAAAATAGCCTTGGCTTTCCAGTTCGCGATAGGCCTTTTGTACAGTGTTTGGATTAACGGTTAAGCTCTTAGCCATATCACGTACGGACGGGACTTTATCGTCTTGCTTTAATACGCCAGTTACTATTAGGCGTTTGAAATTGTCCATTACTTGCTCGTATATGGCCTTTCGGCTTTTCAGATCAATTTGAAACACATTTGTTCACCTCCTTTATTCTGTTTTCACGTGTTGAGTGTATTATATATGTCAGTACTGTTCTTGTCAAGTGTATTATTTATATTAGTACACATTTTTTTTGGAGAAATTTATTTATACTGCAATTACCGTATTTTGTACACTTATCATGCATGTTGCGGTATACTATCGCAAATATACAAAATCACGGAGGAGAGACATGCAAAAAGCAATCGGCGAAAATTTTAACGGCAACTGGCAGTTCAAAAAACAAGAAGATGAACACTGGCAGTCTGTGCAAATACCGCATGACTGGCTAATTTATGATACAAAAAACCTGTATAAGACAGGTGTTGGGCTATACCGTAAATATTTTGACCTGCCTAACGATGAACTCTGCCAACGTTTTTTCCTGCGTTTTGACGGTATTTATATGGACGCAACCCTGCATATAAATGGGCAAAAAGCGGGCGAGTGGAAAAACGGCTATACTGCTTTCACACAGGAGATTACTGATTATGTAAAACCTGGTACAAATGAAGTAACCGTTACAGTGGACTACAAAAACCCAAATACTCGCTGGTATTCTGGTGCGGGTATATATCGTGACTGCTGGCTGGTTGTAAAAAATGCCGCCCATTTTGCCATAGATGGGGTATACGTAACGCCGCAGAAACGAGATAACTCTGACGATTGGGTGCTGGATGTGGATGCAGAGGTGGTTGCACCTGAAGGCATGGAGTGCGAAATAAGACATCAGGTACTGTATAATGAACATGTTGTTTCTGATGTACTAACCATAAGCAAGCCAAACGTATGGACAACATGGGACACACGGGAGGCAGGGGTGTTCCCTCTGTGCTGCGACCATAGCAATTTTACTGCTGCTCTATACACACTCAAATCGACTCTGATTGCAAACGGTAAGGTGTCCGATACAGTCTGCACACGCTTCGGCTTCCGCCAAATATCCTACACAACAACAGACGGGTTTTTACTCAATAACAAACGTCTGCAGTTTAATGGTGTATGCCAGCATCACGACCTTGGTGGGCTTGGCTCGGCAGTCTACCGTCCCGCATTGCGCCGTCAATTACAAACACTCAAAAGTATGGGCGTAAATGCTATACGCACAGCGCATAACCCACCGGCTGCTGCACTTATGGAGCTTGCGGACGAAATGGGATTTGTTGTAATGAGCGAACTCACAGACATGTGGAAACGTCCAAAGACATCCTACGACTACGCCCGTTTCTTTGATGAGTGGGTAGAGCGCGATGTTGCCGCATGGGTGCGGCGCGACCGCAACTGCCCATCGCTTATAATGTGGAGCATAGGCAATGAAATACACGATACTCATGTAAGCTATGAAGATGGCGCAGCCACAATGCGGCGGCTTATGCAGTATGTACAGGACAATGACCCCAAAATACATGCGCCAGTTACCTTCTGCACTAATTATATGTGGTGGGAGAATACGCAAAAATGCGCAGATATTATCAAACTCATAGGCTATAATTACTCCGAGGGGCTGTACCACGACCATCACCAAAAACACACTAGCTGGATTATATACGGTGGCGAGACATCGTCTACGGTGCAAAGCCGTGGCATTTATCATTTCCCGCTGTCTGAGTCTATTTTGGCAGATGACGACTTGCAATGCTCATCCCTTGGCAACTCCCGTGTAAATTGGGGTGCGCGTAGCTCAGAGGGTTGCATTATCGACCACCGCGATGCGTCATTCAGCCTTGGTCAATTCCTGTGGACAGGCACAGACTACATTGGCGAACCAACGCCGTACAGCACAAAAAATTCGTACTTTGGGCAAATTGATACGGCGGGCTTTGCCAAGGATTCCTTCTACGTATACAAATCGGCTTGGGTGCCCATGGAGCATGAGCCATTTGTGCATCTCTTTCCCTATTGGGATCACTCACCTGGACAGCCAGTGGATGTGCGTATTGCCAGCAATTGTGCAAAAGTTGAGTTGTTCTTAAATAGCAAGTCTCTTGGTGTCCAAGAAATTGACCATGCAAATGGACAGGAGTTACTTGCTAACTATATCGTGCCGTATGAGCCGGGTGTGTTGAAAGCAGTGGCGTATGGCGCGGACGGAGCAATAATTGCAGAACAAGAACGCCGCTCATTTGGTGATGCGGTCGCACTAAAGCTGGACAATACCGTAATTGACAATTTTATATTCACAGAAGTTTCTGCAGTAGATGTAAATGGCAACCCGGTAGAAAATGCAACAAACCGCGTTAGAGTAAGCGTGAAAAATGGCGAGCTTGTGGCACTAGACAATGGCGATTCATCCGACTATGAGCAGTACCGTGGTACGAACAGCCGCCGCTTGTTTAGCGGGAAACTGCTGGTGATATCAAAAGGGGAGTGCGTTGCAATTTCTGCAGAAATAGATTTTACAGATACTCCAATTCGTAAAATCGAGATTGTGCAAACGGAAAATGACCCATACACTCTCACAGCCAAAATCCATCCCGCTAATGGGACATACCCGAAAATAGACTGGTGTATTGCCACGGCAGGCGGCATTCCAAGCCCGCTTGGTACGCTGGATATATCCGATTGTTGTTTGACTGCTACTATTAATCCAGTCGCTGATGGTATTGTATATGTACGAGCAACCGCAAACAACGGTAACGACCATCCATCTCTTATCTCTACCCTGCCAATTCAAATATCTGGTTGTGGAATACCATCTATCGACCCATATACATTTACAGCTGGTGGGTTGTACACCCATACAAACAAACCAATGGGTAATGGCATCGAACATGGTGTCGCCACAATGCGTGGCGAAAACCATATTGGATACGCTAATGTCGACTTTGGCAAGTTTGGCTCGGACGAGTTTACAATGGGCATACACCCATTTGAAGGAGATCCGTTACCGATTGACATTTGGCTGGGAATGCCGGGAGAGCCTGGTGCACGCAAGCTGGACACCGTAACTTACAACAAGGGTGTGAAGTGGGGTTTTTATCAAGATTTTACTATCAAATTGCCTGAGCGTATTGCCGGTGTGCAGACTCTGTGCTTTGCCGTGGATAACAGGCAAGTGTATATCAAGGGCTTCCAGTTTGCGGGTAAGGCGTATGCAAAGATACCATTTGCAGCAAACGATAGTATATATGGCGACAATTTTGCCGTATGCGGAGATGCGGTTGAAAATATTGGCAATAATGTCTCCATCACCTTTGATGAAATGGATTTTGCCACCCCGGCTGGAGAAATAGAAATTAGCTGGAGGTCTGCGCTTGACATCAGTACTATACGTGTGGTATTTGCACCGGAGAATGGCGCGGAGGTTGTGAATATGCTGACTCTGCCGGACAGCGAGAGTTATACAAGCAAAAAACTCCCGCTACAAAACCCAATAGTGGGTAAGGGGAGTTTGAGCTTTATCTTCTTGCCAGGTTCGGATATTAATTTACAGTGGTTCAAATTTGAGATGTCTTGTTGCTAATTTTGATGTGCTTCGTGCATCGTATCACAATTGGTGTAAAGTCAGGGTTATTATGTCAATGGCCTATCTTTTGGCCGCCGCCCTTTTTGCACGCTATAACGCGAAATATTGAGCAGCACACCTGCCATTGCCATACTCACAATAAGTGATGTGCCGCCATAGCTGATAAACGGCAAGTTTACACCCGTATTGGGTATTGTGTTTGTTACAACTGCAATATTTATCACCGCTTGGAAACCGATAGCAAACACAATACCCAGTGCGGTAAGTGCGCCAAAAGTGTCTGGTGCGCGCATGGCCGTAATAATCCCACGCCAAATAAACAGCGCGAATAAGAGAATTATTACCACCGCACCAAAAAATCCAAACACTTCAATGGCTATGGCAAAGATAATATCGTTATGCGGCTCAGGTACAAATGTAGCCTGGACGCTGTTATCTATCCCAACGCCAAACCACCTGCCCAATGCAATGGCATATAGCGACTGTATTGTCTGATACCCACCATCCAATGGGTCAGAGAACGGATCCAACCATACGCCAAAACGGCCGCCGCGGAAGTCAGCTCCGGAAATGTATGACTGCCACAGCCACCCGCCAACGCCAGCCGCGGCTATGACACCGGCGACAACAAATTTCCAAAAATGTGGGCTAGCCACACCAATCAATCCGAAACCTACAACAGATGTAATAATGGCCACAGTAAAACCGCCGGGTAAAAATATCAGTGCTACAAATATGCACACCATCCCGGAAAGAATTGCAAGCCCAATAAGCGTCCTTGGCCACTTGGGGTTTCGTTCAATCAGGTACGCCAGCATGAATATAATGGTTGCGCGGGAAATTTCTGAAGGCTGAAAGTTGCCGATAACAGGCACTTGTATCCAACGTACCGCGCCGCCATGTTCTTCACCGATTAGCATAACTAACACCAGTAGTCCTACAGTGACAAGGTACAAAAGCCATGACAGTGGGCGAATATTTTCATAGCTAAAATTGGCAAGAAACAACATAATAACAAACCCAGCCCCTGCAAACGCAAGGTTGCGACGAAAGAACAAAAACGGGTTGCCAAAACGTATGTCTGCGATGCTGTAGCTTGCAGAAAATACTAAGACTACGCCAATCAAAACAAGCAGTATTGTGATAAGTAGAAGTACATAATCTACCGAGCCTACGATGCGTACTTCCGCGCTTACATTGCGCGACCTGCGCGGCTTATCTGTACGGGTACGACGAGGCTCTGTGTTATCAAATGGAATTACGGGTTCGGGATGCATTCTTAACTACCTCCTTAAACATTTCTCCACGCTCTTCAAAATTTCTAAACATATCAAAGCTTGCACATGCGGGTGAAAAAAGTACAGTATGTCCGGGACGTGCTTTGTCTTTTGCCATAGCTACTGCCGATTGCAATGTATCTGTAACATAGTAGTTAGTAAAGCCTAAACGAATGCATGTGTCAACAATTTTCTGTGCTGTCTCGCCAATGAGGATAAGCTGCGTCACTTTTTCATTAAACTCACTCACCCAGGGTGTGAAGTCACTTCCTTTGTCTGAGCCACCGCCTATAAGGATCATTGGTGCGGAAATTGCCTCTATTGCCTTGATGGCGGCATCTGTGTTGGTGGCCTTTGAGTCGTTATAGTAGTCTACGCCGTCAATTGTTGTCACGTATTCGAGCCGGTGTGGTACTCCGGTGAATGCAGCAAGCCCAGCAGCGATATCTTGTGCAGAAACGCCAGCGCATATGCATATAGCCGCCGCTGCAAGCGCGTTTTCCGGCATTGTTTTTAGTCCATCCATGTTTGCTATTGCCCGCTCATGGACATCTGCGGGCATTTTGGCATACATCCATCCATCACGTATATATACGCCTTCTGCAAGCTCTTTTTTTGCAGAAAAGTATATCATCTGCGACGGTGGATGCATGTTGCGCGTTATATCATTGTCGTAGTTAAGTACACAAAAATCGCTAGTTGATTGATTCTCAAAAATCCGTGACTTCATCGCGATATAGTTTTCCATCGTGTGGTGGCGGTCTAGATGGTCTTCTGTCATATTCAACACGGCTGAGATTTTGGGGCGGAACGCCGCAATCGTCTCAAGCTGGAAGCTAGAAATTTCTGCAACCACAACATTTCCCGGGACAAGTGTGGTCACAAGTTCGGTAAGTGGTATGCCTATATTGCCTCCTACAATAGTACCCGTGTTGTGTCGCTTTAGTATTTCACCAACAAGTGTCGTAACCGTGGTTTTACCATTTGTGCCGGTTATTGCCACCATTGGGCATGGACAAAGCCTGTATGCAAGCTCCGCCTCGCCCCAAACAGGTATGCCAAGCCCCATCGCCTTTACAACAAATGGCGCATACACGGTAATGCCTGGGCTGATAATGATTAAATCAAAATCACCTACGATATGTGTTGCGTCCTGTCCCAGATACATTGCAGAAAAAATTGCCGTATCGTATTGAAAGCTGATGTTCTCATTCCTGTCTTGAACAGTTACAGACGCACCCATTTCTACGAGTAGCTTGGCTGCGGCCTGCCCGCTTTTTGCCATGCCACAGACTAATATCCTTTTGCCTTTGAACATCTAGAACCCCCTAAACGCAAGGTATCCAAGCAGACATGCCATTGCTGTGATGATGTAGAAAAATGCGACGATTTTTGTTTCTGCCCAATTATTTAGCTCAAGTGAATGGTGAAACGGTGCCATCTTGAAAAACCGCTTGCCTCCCGTTACCCTAAAATAGAACACCTGTATCATGGTTGATGCACTCTGGATTACATAAATAATTGCAACAATGAGCAAGAACAGAGGCATCTGCAACATAAGCGCAATGGCGGCCACAAAGCCCCCAAGAGCAAGCGACCCCGTATCCCCCATGAATATCCGCGCTGGGTGTGAGTTGAATAATAGAAAGCCCATGAGGCTTCCTACCGCTGCGCCAGCAACTGGCAGAACCGGAGAACCGATTATCCACGCGGCAAACATGAAAAATACGGCAATAAGCGCGGTAACACCAGCCGCCAGGCCGTCAAGCCCATCGGTTAGGTTTGCACCATTTGTGCAACTGAGGAAAACCAGCAATGCAAACACTGGGAACAGAAAACCTACATCAAAGACAAGCTCCGGGAAAAATGGAATTAGTAACTCTGTTGTGTATCCGGGCAAGTTGCGCCAATGTAGCACAAACGCTAGTGAAACTATAATTTGCCCCAGTAGCTTTTGCCATGCGCGCAGCCCAAGCGACCGCTTTTTTGTGATTTTGACGATATCATCCAAGAAGCCTATTACACCAAAGCCAATAGTTGCCAAAATAACTGCAAATGCGTGCGGGTTGCCGCGCATGAAAATAACTGCAGCCATCAAAAAGCTAATCATTATCATGATGCCACCCATTGTGGGAGTGCCTGCTTTTTTCAAATGTGATTGTGGCCCATCTCCCCGTATTTGCTGCCCAAATTTGAGACGCCGTAGTACAGGAATAAGCATTGGGCATAGGGCAATGTTTACAAGAAATGCAATTATCACCGCGTACACGGCAGTATTCATCGAATAGTCCACTGGGTTTCTCCTCCAAGAATTAGTTATGCAATGCGGCAATAATTCGCTCAAATGCCATCCCGCGTGATGCTTTTACCAGTACAACATCACCCGGAGTAAGTAGTCTGTTGCTGTTTGTCAGGAATTCGTCTACGGTGGTGAAATAGAGGCAGCTACTACTATCGGCAAGTCTTTCATGTGAATGTTGAGCAGCTGCGTTGCAGAATCCCTCATGTATATACCACGACTGCGGACCAATGGCCACTACCAAGTCTATGCCAATTTCTGCCGCAAAAGCACCAATTTCTGTGTGCCGTTCACATGATACATGCCCCAGCTCGTTCATATCACCAAGTATTGCGACCGTTCGCGCTTTTTGGCGACATAGTATCTTGAGCGATTCCATAACAGAGGCAGGGTTGGCATTGTATGCGTCGTTTATCACCATCATACCTGCAATTTCTTCAACAGAAAGCCGTCCTTGAGGCGGTATAAAATCGTCGAAGCCTTTTGTTATTTCTGCAGGCTGCACACCCATCTCGATACCTACTGCCACTGCAAGTAACGCGTTCATTACCATGTGCGCACCAGGCAGGGGTACGGTAATGTGTATCTCCTGCCCGCGCCAGCTAAACAGTGCTGCGCTCTCTTGCAATCCCTTATCCTCTACATGCATAATGTTTTGCGAATTGGGAAACTGCTGCAGGAATGGCTTGATTTTGGTGGCGGCAATTTCACCAGTAAGTAGTGGGTCGTCTCCATTGAAGATTACTGAACCGCCAGGCTTCATGCCATCTACAATTTCAAGTTTTGCGTGCAAAATGCCTTCGCGGTTTTCAAAATTTTCGATGTGCGCGTCACCAATATGGGTTATTACACAGATATCCGGCTCGCCGACTTTGCTAAGCTCATGAATTTCATTTGCGTGGTTCATGCCCATCTCAAGCACAAGCACCTCATCGCTTGGCTCTAGTTGGAAAATTGACAGTGGCAAACCAATATCGTTATTGAAGTTACCTAGTGTTTTTTTTGTACTGTATTTGCGGGCAAGCACGTGATAAATCATATCTTTGGTGGTAGTTTTGCCTGCACTGCCCGTTATTGCCACTACTTTGATGTTGTGCATTTTGCGATAATAGTGCGCAAGTTGCATTAGCGCGTGCCGGGTGGAATTGACATATATTAAGGGAATATCAGAATTAATATCAACACGTTCGGTGAGGGCCGCCGCAGCACCGTTTGCTGCAGCAGCTGCAATAAAATCGTGACCATCGAAGCTATCACCAATAATTGGGATAAACAACGCACCGGGTGTGATTTTGCGGGTGTCTGTGGATATACTGGTGATTTGTATATCTGATTGGATTTTTGCTTGCCCGCCACAAGCGCGGGTTATTTCTTGCAGCGATAGGTTCATGAGTTGTTTCCTTTCACGGTCTCATTTATTGCTGATTGAGCAGTCTCATAATCACTAAATGGATATTTCACTCCGCCAATTTCTTGATAATCCTCGTGTCCCTTACCTGCAATAATAAGTGTATCGCCTTCACGCAGCATTTTCACCCCAGAGTATATTGCATCTCGCCTATTTTCACACACTTCATATGGCTTGGCAGTTGGCTTAACGCCTTTTTCAATTTGGGCAATTATGGTAAATGGATCTTCTGTACGCGGGTTGTCACTCGTTATTATGCAATAGTCAGATAGCTCTGCCGCAATATGTCCCATTATTGGGCGTTTGGTGGTATCTCTGTCACCGCCGCAGCCAAAGATCGTTACAATCCGTCCCATTGTCGTCTCTCGTACCGATGATATTGTACTTTCTAACCCATCTGGCGTGTGAGCAAAATCTACCAAAATGGACACTCCAAGCTCGTTTGGGACATTTTGTACACGCCCTGGCACTCCAGAAATTTCTCCAACTGCTTTGCGGATTACTGACATATCTACCATAGCGGCCTGGATGTTGGTTGCGTCAAGCTTAACATCAAGCCCAACCACAGCACCAATTGCTGCAAGTACGTTGTACACATTATATCTCGCGGCAACAGGCAAATAATAATGCTCGCCAAGTAGCTCAAATGTAGAGCTATGAGGTGAAAATTCTATGTTCGTGGCGTGTAACCCTGCAGTGTTTTGTAAACCATATGTCAAACGTGACTTGCATCTTGCCGCCATCACAGGCGTATATTCATCGTCGGCGTTTACTACTGCAAGTTTGCTTTGTGCAAACAATTGCGCTTTCGCTTGTGCATAATTTTCCATTGTTCCGTGGAAGTCTAAATGGTCTTGCGTTAAATTGGTAAAGACTCCAACGTCAAAAGTTAGTCCTTCCATTTTGTACAATGCAAGTGCGTGGGAGGATACCTCCATAATCACATATCTAACATCCATCTCAACCATTTTTGCAAAAATTGCATGTAGCTCTAACTGGTCTGGGGTGGTGCTTGTAGCAAACTTTATGTCTAGCGGTGTTTCCCCAACGCGTGTACCTACAGTGCCGATAAGCCCAGTTTTGCAACCCATCTTGCGCAGTATTTCCTCTATAAAGTATGTTGTTGTAGTTTTGCCGTTTGTGCCTGTTACACCAACAAGCCGCAGTTTTCTTGCTGGGTTATCATTGTAATTTGCCGCGATATAGGCCATTGCTTCTCGGGCGTTTTGTACCTTTATTACTGTGAGTTGTGCAGGGTAATCATTACGTGTTTCCTCAACTATCACAGCTGTTGCACCGGCTTCTGCAGCAGTATCTATGAAATTGTGTCTATCAACTGTTAGCCCGCGTATGCAGATGAATAGCGAACCATGTGTTACATCTCTTGAGTCATATGTGATGTGAGTAATGTTTTCGTCCGTGCCTTGCTGGATTTTTTCATGTGGGATGCCTTGAAGCAGCTTTTCCAGTTGCATAATACCTCCAGAAAAATTCTAATTTTTACCATTTATACCATATCGACGACGTTATTACAATCCTATCTGCTACAACTCCGCCATATCCCTTCGCAGACCGTCAAAATCTAAATAATCTTCAACAAATTGCTTTCTTAGTAGATCCAGTGGAACAAACTCGTTGTACTTACTATCGATCTGTATCTTATCGGGCAGATTCCATTCGTGCATGTTCACATCCGATTGCAATATTTCATCAATTATTGCCTCAAGCTCATATGCCTCGCCCTCAAAAGTTGCCTCTAGGAATGGGCATGTCATCCATGGCATACGGTTAAAGATGCGTCGCTCTGTAAGCGCGTAGTGCAGTGTTTGCATTTGTCGCGTACCAATCCAGGGGAATATTGCGAATTTTTTATTTGTTAGCTGAGTAACCAAATTATTCAATATTCCGCTGTTGCGTGCAATATAGCGTAACTCGCCAAGGCGGTCTACACAGCGGTTGCTAAGGTAAGGGAAAGTGTTTTCTGAATCAAGCACATCGCGCATCTTGCGCATCAGTTTTGTATGAAGGTCTACCTCAAAATCTACGTTCCAGTCCACCAGCGCAATACCCGGTACACTTTTGACAAATATAATCTTGCTCTTCGCGTTTACATCCACCGTTTCCCATGTATGCCCTGCAAGCGCGAATCGTATGCCTACGGGATAGACTTTGTCCACCGTGCCGATTGTACGGTTTTCGTCCTTTACAATCAGATATTCTGGTGCATTAAAAACAGTTAGAAATTTATGGCTGTTTACAATTTTTTCACCCTCACGGCCAATTATTATACCTCCGCGCTCTGTACGTTCGAGTTGGTCGATATGCAGTAAGTGAGAAAGCAGTTGACGATAATCTTCTTGCGAAATATGGCTAAAACAGCCAAGCTTTAGCATTGTCGTTGCCAATGCTCCAGGGGAAATTTCACCGGTGCTTTTCAAGTGGCTCATTGTTTGGTGGTATAGCAAATTGTATGGATGATGTAGCGGCGGGATAGGCTCAATCCAGTGTTCGCGGGTGTATAGCTCTATTATAGCAATGGTACGTGCAAACTCCCAATTCATGAGAGCCAGCGGGTCGTCAGCGTTTACGCGCAAATTTTCCACAAATGTGAAAAGTAGTTGAGGGACTTGCCCGCGCCGCCCACAACGCCCAAGTCGTTGTGCAAAGCTAGCCACATTTATTGGCGCACCTACCTGCACCGCTTGGTCTAGGCTTCCTATGTCTATGCCAAGTTCGAGAGTTACGGTTGCGCCCGTCACTATTTTTTCATCGTCGTCCTTCATTTCCTCCTCCGTGGACTCGCGTAGTAAGGCAGACACATTGCCATGATGGACGCGATAGGTATCCGGAGACTTGTTGCGGAGTGCAATTTCCCTTAGATTTGCAATAATAAACTCTGTTTCTTCGCGGCTGTTTGTGAATAATATTGTTTTTTTATCCAGAGTCATTTTGAACAAATACTCATAGTGTTCGCGGTCGCCCATTTCTCCGCCGCTAGATACATTAATTATATTTCCACTTCCATCTCGTTCTTCTAAATCGCGTGAGTCGGCATAGTTGACAAACCGCTCTATATGCAAACGAACGCGCTTTTTGCCCTCCGATGTAATGGGTGCAGCACAGGCTCGAGCAGTGCCTGTATTGAGCCACGCCTGCGCCATTGTAACATCTCCAAGCGTAGCAGAAAGACCAATTCTGCGTGGCTCGACACCGGTGAGCAGTTGCAAACGCTCTAGTACGCAAAGTAGCTGCACACCACGCGTATCCCGCATGAAGTGATGTACCTCATCAATGATTATATAGCGTAAATCCGAAAACATGCTGATACATGCGCCTCGCTTACCTGTTACCAGCGACTCCAGTGATTCTGGTGTTATTTGTAGTATGCCTTGTGGGTTTTTGATAAGTTGATGCTTTTTTGTTTGAGAAGCATCTCCATGCCAGCGGGTAACTGGTATGTGTGCGTCTATCAGTAGTTGCTCAAGCCGCTTGAACTGGTCGTTGATAAGGGCTTTGAGTGGTGATATATATATTACGCCAACAGAGCGACTTGGGTTTTCGTGCAATTGGGTGATTACAGGGAGAAAAGCGGCCTCTGTCTTACCGCTTGCCGTGCCGGAAGAAAGCAGTAGATTATCGTCTGTATCAAAGATGGCCTCTGCAGCCGCAATTTGAATGCCACGGAGTTCTTCCCATTTATTTTGATAGATGTAGTCTTGTATGAATGGGGCAAGTCGGTTGAAAATTGACATGTTTTGCTCCTTACCATGCATCAAATGCATTCTCTATATGAGTAATTTCTATCCGACCTCCGCCGCCAAGCACTTCAATTACATCAAACCGAAAGTCCTGTTCAGATAACTTATTTATAGCAATATAGTGCAGGGCGGTTTTAATAATTTTTTTCTGTTTTGATACTGTTACGGACTCGCGCGGCAAGCCGTATCCTGCACCATGCCGGTACTTGACCTCGACAAACACAATATAGCAGCCATCCTGCATAATTAAATCAATTTCACCCACACGCGAGTGGAAGTTACGGGTCAGAACTTTGTAGTCTTTGCAAACCAAAAATTTTTCTGCATCTTGTTGACCCAGCATCCCGAAGGCATAGTTGTTTATATCAGACATAATCCACCAAAATGCGTACTTTCTGTTGCAAATTGCCTATGGTTACGCAACTGTTTTCTCCTGCATACTCGCCATCTACTGTCCATGGTACATCGCCCTCAAAGGTGAACGTTACATCACTCGCGGTAAAAAATAAAACAGAGTCTGCGTGGTAATCTTGGTTGACAAGCCCTTGCACGATATGATGTAAGTCAAGTGGGCCCTTTGGCGTTTTGATGAGCATTACTTCAAACCGCCCATCATCTAAACGGATACTGCCCTCTGGCAGTTTTACCAGTCCTCCAATTATTGTAGAATTAGAAACAGAGCCATACACAAACTCGTCGTCAATTTCCATCCCATCTGCAACAATACGTACCCTGTGCGACCGTAAAGCACTAATTTCTGATATACCATAGAAAAAATATGAAGCCCTGCCTAGACGGTTTTTGAGCCATTGTGGTGTCTCGTATGCAACATTAGAGAACGCCCCAAAGCTCGCAACATATGAAAAAAATTTGTCATCGTTAAAAGTGCCAAGGTCTAAGTCAAAGTCGTTACCATATAAGCTCAAATGCATTGCACGGCGCACATTGCTGGTGAGGCCAATTGCATGGGCAAGATCGTTTGTGGTGCCAGTTGGGATGTAACCCACTGGTATTTTTTTATGCCGAGTGGGCAGTTTTGCAAGCCCTGTAAGCACTTCGTTAAGTGTCCCATCACCACCAGCGCATATAATCCTATCGTGGCTAGCTGCATATTCAAGCACAAGCTCTGTAGCGTTGCCCTGACATGTAGTAGAAAATATTGTTGTCTTACAATTGTTTTGACTAAGGTAATTTACGATGCTATATATCATCATGCGTGCTTTTAGCCTGCCTGATACAGGGTTGATAATAAGTAGAATATTTTGCAAATTTGCCACCTCCGTATTTCTGCATAATTATACAGTTTTGTGAGATGTTTCACAAGACAATTATAAGAATTGACATTTTAACTAGAGTGGTGTAGACTTGTATTTGTAGTAGTTCTGTAAATATTTCAACCTGCTATATAGGGGAGGAAATATGGATAACAAGAAAAAAGAAATATCTGAACGTCGGCAAGCTATGCGTGTTCTTGGTCAAATGTCACAGCTTGGACTTACGGCTGTGTTCTGTGTTGCAATTGGTGTAGTGCTTGGCATTTGGCTTGACCGTTTCTTTGACACGGCACCAGTGTTTATCATTATCTTTTCGCTTCTTGGCTGCGCCGCGTCGATAAAAACAATGATGGATGTCGCAAAAAAATTTAAGTAGCTCGGGGTTAGTATGGAGTTATCTATCGGAGTTGTGGCAAACAAGATAATCGTTGCCATCATCTGTATTTCAATTTTAATTGCTACTGGTGGAGTTGTATTTTTTTATGTTAGCGCGGCGTTCCCTGTGGGGGATGGTGCGCCATTTGTGGTTGGTGTTACCCTGTCTATGCTTGCGAATATCGCCAAGGTTATAATGCTCAAAAAAGCCATAACTCGTGTTATGGATATAAATTCTACCAACTCGGCAAAAGCGTATTTTCAGCTGCAGTATGTACTGCGAATGCTATTTACCGCAGGCGCGCTCCTGCTTGCTGCACTGTTGCCAGACAATATCGTGTCACTTGTTGGTGCGGCAGCTGGTGTATTTGCCCATCCCATTGCAATGCATATTGTCCGGTTTTTCTTGCCAAAAGAAACGACCGTTACTGACCCTGCAGTACTCGAACCCACCGGAAAGGGCGGTGAGTAGCCGATGGACTTTGGCATACAAATTTATGGCTCTATTCGATTTACAGAAAACTTTGCGATATACATCACAGAAACTTTGCTCGTAACGTGGATAATTATTGCAGTGCTTTCGGCGTTTGCCATCTTTGTACGCATCAAGTCAAAAAAATGGGAGGCGATGGCGAAGCCGACCGGTTTGCAAAATGTTGTGGAGCTTATGGTAGATACTTTTGAAAACTTCTTTCGCAATAGTGCTAGTGACAAGGTAGCATATCTCGCCCCGTGGTTTTTTACACTTTTTGCATTTTTGGTGGTGTCAAACACAATTGGCGTTACTGGAATGCGTCCTCCTACAGCAGACTGGGGCATGACATTCCCCCTCGCTCTCTCATCGCTGTTGCTATTCCAGTTTGCTGGGCTTAGACATCGCCCAAAAAATTATATCAAGGGTTTTTTTCAGCCCATTTTCATCTTTTTTCCAATGAATTTAATTGGTGAATTGGCTAAACCAGTCGCGCTTTCTTTTCGTTTGTTTGGCAACATTCTTGGTGGCGTTATCCTTATTTCGCTGCTGTATGGCATGGCACCACTGGTGTTGCGTCTTGGTTTCCCCGTAGTTTTGCACGCATATTTTGACATTGCGGCAGGTATTTTACAGGCATTTATCTTCACCGTTTTAAGCGTCACATTTGTTGGCCTTGCGGCAGAGGACTAATATATTTCTAGGAGGTTTTATTATGTACGTTCAAGATCCTTTGGCTTTGGTGCTGATTGCGGCTCAGTTTGCTGCGGTGCTTGCACTATGGACAGGTATCCTTACAACGCTTGGGCAGGCAAAAGTTGCCGCCGCAGCGGTAGAAAGCATTGCTCGCCAGCCAGAAGCACGCGGTCCTATCATGACAAACATGATTATCGGTTGTGGCTTTGCCGAAACTGGCGGCGTGTATGGCCTTGTTATTGCGTTCATTTTGCTGTTTGGTAACCCAATGGTAAACCACGCGCTAAGTGTATTTGGATAATAAGAGGGGGTATTCACTTGCACCCTCATGTTCTTATACTTGATTCACTAATACTTGCAACAGTAGAAACAGAGCCATGGGCCATTTTTACGTTAGCGCGACAGACATTTATCAATATGCTTCCCAACTTCTTGAGCTTTGCGTTGCTGGCATTTATTTCTATGCGCTATTTGTACAAGCCCATACGTGAAATATTACACAAACGAGCCGAGCGTATCGAGTCAGACATACGTGATGCGGCAGAAAACAGGGCAAGCGCGGAAGAGTTAAAGCAAATGTATGAGCAAAAAATTCGTGATATAGAGCTTGAGCGCAGTGGGATTTTAGATGATGCGCGTAAGGAAGCCACTGCCCGCGTCAATCAAATACTTGGTGATGCAAAAGACGATGCTCAGGCCACTCGCGACCGCGCAAGGCGTGACATTGTTGCCGAGCAGGAGCGTGTAAAAACGCAAATCCACCAGGCTATAATTGACATATCTACAGATATGGCCGCCAAGTTAGTTTCTGCAACCATCGACCGTGAGAGGCACGACAAACTGTTTGCGGAAGCCATGGAAGAGCTTGAATCTACTGCCTTTAGGGCTTACTAGGGGGTAGAACTGATGGCAGACCTTGGTGTGCGTTATGCAAATGCATTGTTTGAACTCTCCCGCGAGGCTGGTACGCTTGATGTTACAATGCAGCAGGCGTTGTTTTTGTGCGAGACATTTGCGGGAGAAGAGGGTGCGCTACGCATTCTCACACACCCCCTAATTACTGCAAATGAAAAAAACGCGTTTGTTGATAAGGTATACGGTGCGAGTGTTGGGGAAGATTTGCTTGGGTTTATGAAGCTTGCTATTGCGAAGAACCGTGAATCCTTTCTTTTAGCTACCTTGCGCAAATTAGTGGAAATAATAAAGCTGTATAAATTTCAGATTACGGCGCGAGTTGTAACAGCGGTGCCGCTTGAAGAGGCTCAGAAAGCGCGACTTGTACAGCTGCTTTCTGCAAAATCTGGCAAGAGGGTTGAGATAATTGAAGTTATTGACCCGATGCAAATTGCTGGTATAAGCATTCACGTTGATGGGTTTTTCCTAGACCGCACGGTGAAGACTTTACTGAAAAATATGAAGGAAACGTTTGAAATGGTCGTTACACCATAAAACCAGCTGCTGACAAGCCAAGATGCTTAGTTTATGGTTGTTCTTGGCGACAGACGAAGGGTAGTTTCAATATGTAGCGACTATTTCGCAAAAGAGGTGACAATATGATTCTCAAACCAGATGAAGTTAGCTCAATTATCAAACAGCAAATAAAATCTTACGCATCAAAAATGGATGTTGCCGAGGCCGGGAGTGTTATACATGTTGGCGATGGTATCGCACGGGTGTATGGGTTAAATAATGCCATGAGCGGTGAGCTTCTTGAGTTCCCCGGTGAATTGTTTGGCATCGCGCTAAACTTGGACGAAGACAGCATTGGTGCGGTGCTTCTTGGTGCGGATAGTCACATTAGCGAAGGAGACCCGGTAAAGCGTACGGGACGCATTGCGGAAGTACCCGTTGGCGATGCATTACTTGGTCGCGTAGTTGACCCAACCGGTGCACCGATAGATGGCAAGGGGCCGATTGTAACGCACAAAACACGTGTGGTAGAGCGTATTGCACCAGGCGTTATTGAACGGTATGAAGTAAACATACCGCTACAAACAGGAATCAAAGCTATAGACTCTATGATTCCTATAGGGCGTGGGCAGCGTGAGCTTATCATTGGCGACCGCCAAACAGGCAAGACCGCCATTGCCATTGACACAATCATTAACCAAGCACTCATAAACAGCAAGATATCTGAGCCAAAGCCGGGTCAAAAAGATACACGGGTGCTTTGTGTGTATGTTGCTATAGGGCAAAAAGCATCTACTGTTGCACGTGTTGTGCGCACCCTTGAAGAAGCTGGTGCAATGGAATATACATGTGTTGTGTCTGCATCCGCAAGTGATACTGCACCGATGCAGTACATCGCACCGTATGCAGGATGTGCTATTGGTGAGGAATGGATGGAAGAAGGCCGCGATGTACTTGTGGTGTATGACGATTTATCAAAACATGCGGTGGCGTATCGTGCTTTGTCACTCCTTTTACGCCGCCCACCGGGGCGTGAGGCGTATCCGGGTGACGTTTTCTACCTGCATTCGCGCTTGCTTGAACGCGCCGCCTGCCTTACAAAAGAACGCGGCGGTGGTACACTAACCGCACTTCCAATTATAGAAACACAGGCTGGTGATATATCTGCTTACATTCCGACCAATGTAATTTCGATTACTGATGGGCAAATATTTCTGGAGTCAGAGGCTTTTAACAAAGGAATACGACCTGCGATAAACCCAGGGCTTTCTGTTTCTCGCGTGGGTGGTGCGGCGCAGATATCAGCGATGAAAAAGCTGGCAGGGCCTCTTAGGCTTGAGCTTGCGCAGTTTAGAGAGCTGGAGGCATTTGCACAGTTTGGGTCAGACCTAACTAAAGATACGCTAGATCGACTGAATCAAGGCCGACGTATTGTAGAAGTTCTTAAGCAACCGCAGAGCGCGCCGCTACCTGTAGAGCATCAAGTGTTACTGTTTTTTGCAATTACCCGCAGGCTATTTGCTGAAGTTGGGTTTGAAGATATTCAGGAACTTGAGCGCGGGCTGTTGAAGCATTTTGATGAAGAACACGCAAACGTCTTGGCTAAGATACGTGTGGAGAAAAAAATTGATGGACTCGAAAGTGTGGTAGAGTCTACAATAGTTGACTTTATTAACGGCTTCTTGGCTGCCCGTAATGTGGCGGAATAAGACTACAAACTTCAAACCAAACACGGAAGGATGACGCCCATGCCAAACATGAAAGCAATTAAACGCCGCCGCCTTACGGTAAAGAATATCTCTCAAATTACCAAAGCAATGAATCTTGTGGCTACAAGTAAGCTTCAGCGGGCGCGCAACGCGCTTACGGCATTGCAGTCTCCGGTACGTGCCACATTTGATATAGTGTACAATACAGTCGGACACCCAGACGCGCTTGAACACACACTTATGCAACCGCGTGTGGTGAAAAATGTAGCCTATGTTGTAATAACGGGTAACCGCGGACTGTGTGGTGGTTACAATTCTAATGTGAGCAAGGAATTAATGCGCCACGCAAGAGAAAAAGGCATAAACCCCATGGTTATTCCGGTTGGTACAAAGGGGCGAGATTACCTACGGAGGCGTGGGTACAATGTTGAGGAAAATACTGTGTTGGGTGACACTCCTTCCTATGAAGATGCAGACACTATCGCTGGTGGTTTGGTGGAGATGTACACAAATGGTGTTGTAGATGAGGTTTATGTCGTATACACAAAGTTTGTAACAGTGTTAAATCTCCTCCCTATCACGCGCAAGGTGCTGCCTATTGACCCTGCATACTTGAGGCGGGTTGTTGCAGATGAGCTGAACGAAGATGAGATATGGGAAGATTTAGGCTTCTTTCCACAGCCGGAAACAAAAGCCCAGAAAACTAACAGTGAAATCGAGTTTGAGCCAGGGCTTGCAGAAGTATTAGCAAACGCTATCCCGTGGTATATGAGTATGTTTGTGTACGCGGCAATGACATCTGCCGTGCTATGCGAACATGCAGCACGTATGACTAGCATGGACTCCTCCACAAAAAACGCGGGAGATATAATTGAGAAGCTTACGTTGCAGTACAACAGGCAGCGACAGAGTATTATCACTCAAGAAATAACAGAAATTGTGAGTGGCGCGAACGCGTTGCAGTAAAGCAATCCATTGCATGATAACAGCCTATAAATCAAGAAATGCATTTCAGTTTGACAAATGAAGACATAATGCTATTGTCACATAAGGTTTTCTTCAGAAATAATAAATTGCGGTAAGGAGCTATCATCATGGGCATGAATACAGGCAAAGTTATACAAATAACCGGTGCGGTGCTGGACATTCGCTTCGATGGCGGTTTGCCCGCACTATACAATGCGGTGGAAATTGTGCGTACAGATGGGCTTGATTCGGTTGTACTTGAGGTGGCACAACATCTTGGCGACAATGTAGTGCGCTGTATCTCAATGGGTTCAACAGATGGGCTTGTACGAGGTATGGCGGCAGTTGACACTGGCGCACCTATATCAGTCCCAGTCGGGCCAGAAACACTAGGACGTATGATGAATGTTCTCGGCCGCCCGATAGACAATGCCGGTGCTGTCCCTACTGCGGAAAAATGGTCAATTCACCGCAAAGCGCCTGGTTTTGCCGACCAAACTGCAACAGCTGAAATTTTAGAAACAGGTATCAAAGCTGTAGACCTGCTTTGTCCATATGCAAAGGGCGGTAAGATTGGTCTTTTTGGTGGCGCAGGTGTTGGCAAGACGGTTATAATAATGGAATTGATAAACAATATTGCTACAGCGCATGACGGGCTATCTGTTTTCACTGGCGTTGGAGAGCGTACCCGCGAGGGGATTGACTTATACAATGACATGATGGGTTCTACACTAAAGGACGGTTCACCTGTTCTTAGCAAGGCCGCGCTGGTGTTTGGGCAAATGAATGAGCCGCCCGGTGCGCGTATGCGTGTGGGCTTTACAGGGCTTACAATTGCGGAGTATTTCCGAGATGTTTCCAACCAAGACGTTTTGTTGTTTATAGATAATATTTTCCGTTTTGTACAGGCAGGTTCGGAGGTTTCTGCTCTACTTGGGCGCGTGCCGTCTGCAGTGGGATACCAGCCTACACTTGCTACCGAGGTTGGTGCATTGCAGGAGCGTATCACATCAACAAAATCGGGTTCTATCACTTCAATTCAGGCTATTTACGTACCAGCCGATGACTATACCGACCCTTCTGTTGCCACCACTTTTGCACACCTTGATGCAACAACGGAGCTTTCACGATCTATTGTAGAAATGGGCATCTACCCCGCTATTGACCCATTGTCAAGTACTTCACGTATGCTGGAGGCCAGTATTGTGGGTGAGGAGCATTACAATGTTGCGCGAGAAGTGCAGCGCATTTTACAGAGGTATAAAGATTTACAAGATATCATTGCAATCCTAGGAATGGACGAGTTGTCCGACGATGACCGCCTTACAGTGGAGCGTGCGCGTAGGATACAACGTTTTCTATCGCAGCCGTTTACTGTTGCTGAAAAATTTACATCTGTACCAGGTAAGTATGTAAAATTGGCAGACACGATAGAAGGCTTTAAGCAAATAATTGACGGCAAGCATGACGATATCCCTGAGGGTATGTTCCTAAATAAGGGTACGATTGATGAAGTGCGTGCAGAGTTTGAAGCGGCGAATGTATAGTGATTTTGTTTCCAGTCTAGCAGAGGGCATTGCTTTGCTGGAAGACGTGAATACGTGTGTTAAACGGAAAGTGGTGTGCGCGGAGCGTACACCAGTGTTGCAAAGCAATGGTTTTAGACAGGGAACAGTAGGAGGTGCATCATGGCTGAAAAAAAGCTGACACTACGTATTATTGCGCCTGGGATGCAATTAGAAAAAAGCCTGCCTGCTTTGGCTGATATGGTTATATTGCATTGCAGTACTGGCGAGCTTGGCATTTTGCCGGGACGGTTGCCATGCAGTATGGTGCTTGGCAGAGGCGCGTTGCGTGTGTACAACGGTGAAGATGTAGCAAAGCTTAGGATTGATGGTGGTATTGCTAGTGTGAGCAATAATGTTGTGACTGTGCTTTCTAACTCTGTCGAGTGGGCGTAGAACATGTGATTATGTATATGCCAACACTTAATTTTAGCAAGGTGTGCTAATGCATAAACAGAAAGCGCAGATGATATCACCTGCGCATGCTTTTAATACAATTGAAACATAGAGGTAATTTTTCTTGGGCTTAAATCCCCGTCCATTCATATGCGGTTTACATAATTTCAGTATCTACATCGAAATCTTCATTTGTGCGGGAGATGTCGTCAATTTTCGGTAGCTTGCGCACCGCAGGGACGAGAATCAAGTACATCCCTGTCAGTACAATCAAAATCCCTTGTGTAATGAGGATATACGCGACATTTGGAACTACACGTCCGATAAACCCTCCAGACAAAGCCCCCAGCGCAACAAATATCGCGAGGAAGGTTGTGGACATTGTATCGACACGCCCCACCATGTCCTTAGGTGGGAGTTTTTGTTCTAGCGAGCCATATACGATGCCGGACGCATTAACAAATGTGGAGAACATCACTACGATGACCAATGCCCCATAAAACGATTCTGGCAGTAACAGTGCGAATGCAACCCGCGACACCCCCGTTAATACGAACAGCACAAGCATCATTTGCCCTACCTTAAACTTCTTGCCAAGTGTCCCAACCAATGACGATGCGATGAGTCCGCCGACCATACTCACAACAGATATGAGGATATACCCTTGTGCGCCAGCGTAGTATTCGATGAAGGCGGGCATGTTTACATAAGCGATTTGTCCGACAAACGTACGAGCGGCATACGCGATGAGAAAAAATAGTAAGATGTTTTTGCGCAAGAACTTTACCCCAACAAGTAGGTCTGACAAAAAGCCATGCTTTGGTGCATCGGCAGGTGTATTCTTCGTACTTGGGTCACGCATAAATAATGAGAATGCGACCGCGCATGCCAAAAAGCATGTGCTTAGCCCGTAGATTAGCCGTAGGTTTTCTCCATCTGCCAATAGGCCGAATAGCAAAATTGCCAGCAAAATACCTGCCAATAACGACGCGATGTTAATTAGCGAATTGGCTGGGAGGATATCATCGTCGCCTACAATGTGCGGCAATAATGCAGTACCAGATGGGCCTTCAAACAGTGATGCAATCGAGAACACGATAATGACACCGAACATGAACATAACTCCCAAGTTTTCCAGCAAGGGTGTAAATGTCAACAATGCCAATACCCCAAACTCTAACAGCGTTGTCAGCCGCATGATTTTGACTTTGTTGCTCCGGTCTACCACTGGTCCTGCCACAAAGGAGAACACAAGCGGTGCGCTCATTAAGAAACTCGCGATTCCCGTATACAATGCGTTGTCATATATTAAGTGTACGCTCAAGAGCATGAACATTGAAAAGATACCTACACCCAACCCAGAGAAAATTTGGTATATCACATATAATCGAAACTGTCTGTTGGATATTAATAACTTACCCATGTAGCACCGTCCTATAATTATTCGTGTATCTGTACACCAGGAACGGAATTTAATGACAAACGCACTGTGTTCCTCATGCAAATTAATGGCGTATAGACGTTGAGCTTATCAAACTTCAATGTCTATACGCCCAATATATTTTCTCTACTTGCAATACTCAAAAAACTCTAACCGCTCCCCATCTGGGCCTTCAAAAAATACATTCCTTACGCCGCCAAGTATGTCTAAACTCCCAACTGTTGAAGCATCAATTTCAATACCATTCGCCTTTGCATTAGCAATAGCCGTATCCACACAGTCAACCACCATGGCAACATGGTCAACAACTCCTGCAGTGCGTGGTGGTAGCTCTTTTTGCTCCACTAGCTCAATCAAGCAGTTGCCCGCGCTTATGAACGCAAGACGAATGCCAGGATTTTCTTCCTTGTCTAGTGTAAAACCTAGACGTTTGTAGTAATCAATCGACTTTTCGATGTCTTTTACAAAAATGCCGATGTGGGCTAAGCCCGTAACTTTACCTGTCATTTTCATTCCTCCAATATATTTTAGGGAACGATTATCCGTTCCACTTTGGGGTCTGTTTTTACCTACCGTACCCTAATCCCAAGATAATGCTCGATGTCCGCAAATATCTTCCTGTAACGATAGCGTGCAAAGCGTAGCATATTATCATGGTTATAATGCATAAAGTACCGCCCAAACCAGTACGGATATTTGCCTGCGTCCAGCGCATGGCTAAACTCGTTGTACGCGCTACCAAGTAAATAATCAAGCATCTCTGACACGGTGTAATAATTTACTACGTTGTCTGCAATATAAACCATAATTTCCGCAAAGCGTTGTGCCTGTTCGGGACGGGTCAATATATTTTGCAAAAGCGCGCTACCTGGCTCATCTCCGCCAAGTACCCTGCCGAAAGTGGGCTTTGTATAATCATCGCCATATAGCCCAAGAGTCCAGTCCAGGTCAAACATGATGTAACGCCAGCGGCCATCCGCTGTCTCTGTAAGCCCAAGCTCAGGGCCTGTGTAACGCCAGCGACGCATATTGTTGTGTGGCCAGTCAGAGTTGCCCATGAATATCTGAAAAGCATAGTAGAACATCATATTTTCGATATCCACAATAGACTCAAGCTGGGCAAAAATTGCGTCATTGCTTAAGTCCCTAGTTGTGTATGACTGCTTGTGGTATAGCGAATGCCGCACTTGTGGGTCTTCCGTGTCAAACCACCACTCGCCCATACCCACAACGTCTATGTTGCGAGTTGGTGTGTTAAACAGGTTCTCGATATATTGTGGGTTAAAGCGTACTTGTAGCCATGCAAAGCCATAATATTCACCATTTATAAACACGGCCGCAGGGCGCACAGGGCTAACCGCAGTAAAGCCGGCGTTTCGCGCAAGCGAAGAACCAAGCTCATGCCGTAGTATACCAAAGTATCGGTCGTTGCCGCCATTGCGCAAAATAAGAGTGTCATAACGAGTGATGGGATTGCCATCGCAGGACATGTCCCATGGGAAAAAGTCGAAATGGAATTGACCATCACCAGGTGAGTATATCCGCCGTGCAATTAGCCTCAGTGATTTCTGATCATGTGCGCGAGACCAGCCGCCGTGAGTGCGTATACCCGCTGCTTGCGAAAATAATAACTCACCACCTGGACTAAACACCTCCATGTACATGGGACGTTCAGCGTCCATTCCACGCATGTTAAAATTGGCAGGGTCAGGTGCAACAAACTCACTACCAGGGTTTGCGCGTACATAGTCTTCACGCAATATTCCATCAATTAGAATGCCGTTGTAGTGGCAGAACAGGCCGTCCGGGTCGCTTGTAATGGAGAAAACCAGCGTATCAAAACGCGAAAATACCTGGTTGCCAAAGAAAAACGTACGGGTTATTGGTTCAGAGGCTTGGTTGCCGTATACAGCAATGGCACGTAGTACAAGTGCGTTCATATCTCGCGTGGAGAAAAAAAACATAGGATCGGTATACTCGTACGAATCCACTGTAGGTATTGAGCCGTCAGTGGTGTAAAAGATACGTGCATTTGGGTTGCTTGCAATAAGACCGATTGTTACGTGTCCGGACTGAAACGAGTCCACGTCTGAGAATGCGATAAATACTTCTTCGTAATTTGTTTCTGCGGCAAGTATTTCCAGCTCTGCAACAACATCTGGTGAAAATGTTGGGGCTTCTATAATAATTATTTCTGGCTCTGGGTCATTGGAGAGTAGTATATAGCCTACGGTTGCGATAAGTGCGATGGAAAGAATGGTGCAACAGATAACAAGGGTTTTGGTTGTAGACATGTGTATCTCCTCTGCATTATTCACCTTGATTTGCGCGTATCATTGTGTTACGCTAACTGTAGGCGTATTCTACTAACAGGCAAAGTATATCATATGTTTATTACCATGTCATATAAAATTGGAGTGTTTGTTTTGGCCAATGTTCTACGAACGGGCAGTATGTCCAAATGTATTGGTTGCTTTACATGTATGCTTGTGTGTGCGGGTGTCAACTCTAAGAGCCACTCTCTCACAAAAAGTCGTATAAAAATACGGACATACGGTGGCGTGTCCGGTAAGTTTACTGACACCGTATGCCATGGCTGCCTTGACGCAGCATGTATCGAGGTTTGCCCATCTAATGCGCTGGTTGTACGTGAGGGTGGTGGCGTTAAACTGGTAAAAGAGGCATGCATTGGCTGCGCACGCTGTGTAAAGGCATGTTCTGTTGGTGCTATAGACTTTTGCGAAGATACAAAACTCCCCCTTATCTGTGGGCATTGCGGTGTATGCGCCAAGTTTTGCCCGCACCACTGCATGTATATCGAAAAAGTTACAGAGGACGGGGGTAACACAAGTGAAGACGCATGATGAAAATAAGTTCCGTGTATTGATTATCGACATGGCATCGCAAAAGATAAAAATTGAAGAACGTACCGACCGTAAGTTGCATATGGGAGGTGTAGGGCTTGCCTCAATTTTGCTTGAAG
>Ga0123355_10001222_pt1 | contig 35810 bp, 36 predicted proteins | sample TergutEmb28metaG_3_FD_89872 | JGI IMG/M metagenome (GOLD analysis project Ga0123355, IMG submission 89872) | Embiratermes neotenicus P1 segment gut microbial communities from Petit-Saut dam, French Guiana - Emb289 P1 | ecosystem: Host-associated > Arthropoda: Insects > Digestive system > Gut ...
GCTTGTATACAATTATGTCCCAGTCAAGCGATAGAATTTGCTAATAGGACAAAACAGCGAAAGCGCTATAAAAATCCGAAAATATCGTGTGCGGAACTGATAGAAAGTAGAAAATAAGCAGAAGGAAACCGCTTCGCGGTAGTACACGAGAAAATTAATGAGAGAAAGCCCGAGTCTACAACGAGACTACAGGCTTCTCTTCATGCATATTTTTGACAAAGTGCTCTGTTACACCTACCCCTTAACCGAGCCGTCGACCATTCCTTTGATAATATACTTCTGTAGGAACAGAAATACTATAATAATCGGAATCATTGCAAGTATTGTCGTGGTTAGAATCAAGTTCCACTGTCTTACATATTGTCCAACAAATCCTGCAACAGCTATAGGAAGAGTCTGAATGTCATTACGACCGCCTCTAAGTACCATTCTCGGCAACAGGAAGTCATTCCATATCCACATGCCGTTAAGTATCATGACAGTAATGGTGATTGGCTTTAATATTGGGAATATAATGCGTAAAAATATTCCCGGCTTTGAGCAACCGTCAATGTTTGCAGCTTCCTCAAGCTCAAGCGGTATGCCCTTTACAAAGCCATGATATAGGAAAATAGAAAGTGATGCACCAAACCCAATATAACTGAGTATAATGCCGGGATAGTTTCCTAATAACCTAAACGGTGTCCCCGCAAGCCCCAATGTTCGCTCTATTGTTGCCAGCCAACTAATTAATGGAAACATGACAACTTGGAACGGAATTATTATTGCTGCAACAAACATCATAAAGATAAACGATGATGTTTTTGTCTTGGTGCGTACAAGAACCCATGCAGCCATTGATGTAACAACTACAATCAAGAAAACCGAAATAACCGTAACGATGACTGATGTTACAAAAGATGAGGCATAAGCCACAGTTCTATCGCCCATGATGCGTGTAATGTTTTCGAAAAACAGTGCCGGGTTAGTCGGTAATGCCAGTGGGTATTCAATGACTTGAAGTGTCGGTTTTGCGGCATTTACAAAAACAAAGTAAAAAGGAGATAACCAAAGTATGAATAGCAAAATAGTAACTACTTCAGTTGTTATGTTCTTACGTGGCTTAATCACATCTCAATCTCCTTTCGCTTATTAAAGTAAACCTGGATAAGTGCAATCAGCGTAAGTGTAAGGAAGAATACGATAGCCCTGGCTTGACCTTGGGCAAACTCATTAAAGCGATGTGCTGTTTCAAATATATTCAATGCTAACAGTTCTGTAGTCCACAGTGCCTGCCCCATAAATATACCCGATGGTCCACCCGCAGTAAGTGCAAAGTTAACATCAAACATTCTAAACGAATTTACCAATGTCAGGAATAGAGTTATCGTAAATGCCGGTGCTATAAGTGGTACCATAATGTACCGGAGCCTTTGGTGATACTTTGCACCATCTATTTCCGCAGCTTCCAGAAGTGATGTAGGTACACTTTGTATTGCTGCGACAAAGATCATCATGATATAGCCTGCCATTTGCCATGTGGTAACAATGATCATGGTGAGAAGTGATAAATAACGGTTTCCTAAAAATGACTCCGATAAGAAATCTATCCCGAGTAACCTGCCGATGTCGGGTAGTGCATTATTAAATATAAAAAACCAAATATAGCCTAAAACAATTCCACCGATAAGGTTTGGTACGAAAAATCCGGCACGATAAAGAGCGCTAAGCCTCAATTTTGATGTTACAAGAAGAGCCAGCCCAAATGCAACTAAATTGATAAGTGCAATACAAACTATTGAGAAAACAACAGTAATAAGAAATGCATGCAAAAAAGCAACATCTTGAAACATCACCGCATAGTTGCTGAGTCCAACCCAATTGATGGGAGTCCCCGGAACTGCATTCCAGTCAGTAAATGAGTAGTAAACACCCATTATGAGTGGAATAATAATTATTATAGTAAATGCAAATGTTACCGGCAGCAAAAAAAGGAAAAATATCGGTGTATTTTTACCTGCCCTATCTCCCATTCTATTCAACCCCTTTAAAATGATTTTGGGCTGTAGAAAATCATTTTAATTCACTACAGCCCAGTGATCTAACAATCACAAAGTTTAATTAATTCTAGCCAAGTGTCGCAACCGCATCTGTGAACATATCAACAAATTCTTCAACCGTTATGCTACCTCGTGCTAATTCAGCAAATATTGGACCAAGTGTGCCCATACCAAATCCGTCTGGCATTTCATTTTGGTGCCAAGCATAAATTTGACCTCTGCCTGACCATTCCATTACAGCTGTGGAGAGCGGACCTTCCGGAAGAAGCTCAACTGAGCGGAATGCTGGAACTTGTCCGGAGGCGATAGCCATGTAATAGTGACCTTCTGGTGAGCTTGCCATGAAGTATAGGAAGTCAAGAGCTGCTTCAATATTTTCAGAAAGGGCATTTACCATGTACCATGACGGTGCACCAACAAAGATTCCAGGTGTGTCATGTGTAAAGAATGCGTGTGGAGTATAACCCATTTCAAAGTGAACTCCGAGATCAGAAAATACTGGGTCAATCCAGTTGCCTTGGTGAATGAAAGCTGCACGCTCTGTTGCAAAGAGAGCAATCGAATCGTCATAGCCACCTGTTGTTAGAGTTGCAGGATCACCAAAGGAGAAGAGCATTGCATAGTATTCCGCAAACGCTGTTAAACGCTCTGTATCAACTTGCCCTGCATTTAGCATGTCGATAATGCTTGTGTCATCATACTCAAGGCCGAGTGAGAGATATGCATTAACACCGTGCAAACCTGTTACCCACTCCATGCCGGCTCCGGCAGTAATTGAAATAACTGCATCAAGACCGAGTTCGTCTTTTTGGTCATAGACAGTTTGAAGTGCTGCGCGAATACCTTCTACATTAGTCATTGTTGATGTGTCAACGCCGGCTTCTTCGAGTATTCTGCGGTTGTAAGCTAGGCCCCATCCTTCGATGTTAACAGGGAAGCCGACTGGTGTTCCGTAAGTTGGGCTGAGATACGCTAGATCTGTGTCATTAAGCCATGGTTGACCAGAAAGATCATATACTCTACCTGCACCGCGTGCATCTTCATAGCCTGCAATACCTTCGAATACGAAGATTTCAGGCTCTTGTCCGCCTGCGAACATTGCTGACAATGCTGGAGCATATGGTGTTTCACCACCAAAACTTTGAACCTCTACAAAAACACCTGTTAACTCATAATAGAGTTCAGCAAATTCTGTAAGTGCTCCATGGATTTCTACCTTGTTGTTTACGAGGGTAATTTCGACTCTGTCGTCGTCGCCACCACATGCCACCAGCAGTGTGGTTGCCATCATTATTACCAAAATGATCGCTAATAGTTTTTTCATGATTTCCTCCAAATTGTTATATATTTTTATAATTAAGAGCCGTAGCTCAAATTACCAATTGTATCATCTCGCCGTTTTCGTCAATGTATTCAATCTCTGATTTATATGTTGACAGATTAACACGAAGTACACAGCCTTTGTTCGCGTTCTCCCAACTAAGCCGAACCACATCTTTAGGTGCATCCATGACCTTAAAGTCGCCGTCAAATACGTCATATTCATTTCTGAATTTGATTAATTTTATTAAGCGCTTAACCACATCTTTGTCAAGAGATTCTTCAATTTCCTCTAAACTGTAGTTATGACGATTAATTTCACGTCCTTCTCCGGTTGTCTCAACTGCATCAAAGTCATTTTTGCCCGCCAGTAACCCTACATAGTACACTTGTGGTATCCCGGGGGTGAAAAGTTGAATTGCTCTGGCGGCTAAGTAAGCATCGTCGTTTTCGTCTACAAGTGAGTAGAATGTTGCTCTAATTTGGTGAACATCAAACCCATCTTCAGCCTTATGTTCATCAGACACAATTTTGCTTAAATTTGCGCCTCGCTCGATACAAACATCTACCAGGGCTCTCGCTTTTTGTGTGTCAATCAGTCCGTCCAAATCGGGCTTTACCGGAACACCATCATGACAATCAAGCATCGTAAATTGCTTATGTGGTCTGTTTTTAAGATATTCGCACAGTTCTTCACTCGAACCATATATTATGGCATCTAGTATCCGATATGGTAAGATGAAATCATATATCCAGTAGCCACGCTCTGACATTTTATATTGTATAGAGTAGTGAGAATGGATCTCCGGAAGAAGTTCGATATCCAATGATTTTGCGAGGGTCATAATCCAGTCCAGAAAATCGTAAACTTCGGGCTCAACGAAGAAGCAACTTGTGCCGAGCTTCTTTATTATGTAGCCTACCGCATCTAAACGTACGATTTTTACATTCTGTTCTTTGAAGTTTCTGAAAATATCTTCAAATAGTTGCTTGACTTTTTCTGAAGTAGTATCAAGATCTATTTGCTCTGACGGATCTGTCTTTCCAAATGTCGTCCACACTTGTTCTTCTTTCCCGGTTGTTTGTATGGGAAATGTCGAGTAGGGAAGTGGTCTTCTCAAGAACATCTTGTCGATGTCATCTTGTCTCGGCTTGCCGTCTTCCCAAATCTTGTCCAGAGTTATGAACAAATCGGCATATTCTGAATCTCTTCCATTTTTTAGAAAATCTTGGAAATATTCAGATTGTGCTGAGATATGGTTAACCATCACATCAAGTAAAATATCATGTGATGTGCCTATTTCTTTAATATCTTTCCAACTGCCAAAGTTGGAATCAATTTCAAAATATGTTAACGGTGCGAAACCCCTGTCACCTGAAGACGGAAACGGAGGGAGAATGTGAACGCCACCTTTAAACACATCCTTTAACTGCTTGGAGAGGACGCTATTCAGTGCTTCCAAGTCTCCACCCATCGAATCAGGATATGTAATGAGTTGTACTTTATTATTAATTGGCATTTATTACTCTCGTTCTTATCGTTATATATGGACAGCTATAGGCTGTAGATATCTTTAAGATTTTCCAATCGGGGCAAATTTACAACTGCACCAACATGTTTTAGTTTATATGCACTCGTTGTGCTCCCAAGTGCGACTGCGTCAATTATAGGATACCCTTTAATAATCGCGGTATAGAACCCTGACCAAAATGCATCTCCTGCACCTGTTGTATCTGCGACTTCTGTAGCAAGGGATTCAAACTTCAGTGACTTATTGCCATTGGAAACAATTAAGCCGTCTTTGCCCAGGGTCAGTATCACAAGCTTTGCACCAAGATTTAAAAACTTATCAATCTGGTTCGCAGGAGTATCCTGACCGAAAATTCTTTCCGCATCATCTTCTGATGGCTTGATTATATCTACTTGACCAATTATATCCTTAATATATTGTGGTCCGTTTTCACCATTTTGCCATAGCATCTGATGATAGTTGGGGTCAAAGCATACTAGCACATTGTTATTACGTGCTACTTGTATGGCTTTTTCAACTGTACTTCGAGCCGGATATCTAGAAATTGACCAGCAAGAAAAATGAATGATCTTTGATGCAATTATTTCTTGCTCAAGAGCTTCAGAATAAATAAGCTGATAGTCAGCATTCCTATAGAAAATGGGGAGCGGAGTGCCGGTGCTCTTGTTTAGAAGAACAAGGCTTGTTGGACATTCCACACGTTGTATAAGCTTTGTGCAGATTCCATTTTGCGCCATGTGATTTATTAGATAGTCGCCCAGGCGGTCTCTACCGACAGAAGAAGCAATGAGTGGACTTGCGCCCAGTCGCTTCATATTCATAGCGATATTGGCGGGGGAGCCTCCAAAGAACTGCTGATATGTATTAGCGTCGTCATGCTCATCAGAAGCAATCAAGTCAACAAGCAACTCTCCGATTGTCAGGCAATCATTTTTACGATTTTCAAACTCGATTTTGTCCTTAAATACAAACAACTTTTCTACCTCAACTCAAAGTCATTTCTCATACGTACAAGCGTATCAATCAACCGGCATCATTTGCCGATATCTTTTAGTGTATGTGTATGCTGAAACTGTCTTCGTGTGGGCAAAAAAGTTAATTGTAATGCTTGGGGTGTTCGAATCCCTCCACCCTAAGTCAAACTTTAGCACATTTACTCAAGAAATGTCAAGTAAAACCGCTTTTTGATTGTAAATAATGCAAGGGGGAAGCGGTGGCAGTTTGTTTATTTATGATGTTATTTTTTCTTGCGTTTAAATAATCTAATGCTTGTATCAATTCTTAATTTTTCAAATTCCTGTATGCGTGCAGACATTTCATCAGCGGGCGGATATTCGCAGCTTTCGTCAACTTCAGCATCTGCCATGACAAGTGCCAGATACATCGGCATCTCTGTAGGCTTGACCAATTGTTGATAGCCTTTGATTACATTGAGCATGTGGTTAGCAATATCATGTTTTGAATCCGGCTTTTTGAGTGCCTTTTCATACAGCTCCTTACAAGTAAGAAACGAAATGAGGCTTGATTGAGCATTTTTACGTGGAGCGAGTTCTTTAATTAACGCACACAGATTTTCTCTTTGTTTCTCTCCGTGAGGAAATGCCCATAATGCGTATTCTTCCTCTTCTTCTTTTAATTGCTCTCTGCTTTTGAATTGGAACATCTTCATTTCGCCAAGTGCCATGTTTCGACCACTCCTTTATCTTTCAATATATATTCTTGGAAGCCTGCTTGCGAGTCTGGATACAACTTCGTATGTAATAGTATCGGCTGCTTCAGCAATATCTTCGCAACGGATTTCATTGTCACCATCTTTTCCGATAATTGTGGCAACATCTCCCGCTTCAACATGTTCAATGTCGGTGATGTCCAGCATCAGTAAATCCATGCAAACTCGTCCGATTATCGGTGCCTTTTGTCCACGTACAATTGCATTTGCACCCCTGCCGGATATATGCCTGGGCACACCATCTGCATAACCTATGCTTACGGTTGCAATTTTTCTCTCCGTATCAGCTACATATGTTCTGCCATAGCTTACGGCCTCTCCGGCTTCTATCAATCTCACTTGAGCAATGCTGGCTTTCAGAGATAGTACCGGACGCAGGTCTGTCTTCACGTTTGTATCATCGTGTTGACCATGTACACCATATAACATGATGCCGGGTCGTATGTAATCGCACTTTAACTCGGGATAGTTATAAATTGCATAGCTTGATTGAGTGTGCAATTTCCCTACATTATAACCTTTTTCCTTTAGTTTTGAAACGACAGTGTAGAATTTCTTTATTTGTGCATGTGAAAATGAAATTTCACTTTCTTCCATACTGTCAGCAGAAGCAAAATGTGTCGCAATTCCTTTCACTCTGAGGTTTGGTTGTGTAAAAATGCTTTCGATTTCGTCAAAATGTGATGGCTCCAAGCCTAGTCGATGCATACCTGTATCGACTGCGACGTGTACGTTTAGTATGCATCCTGCCTCATTTAGTGCTTTGGCATGGGCACCGTCTACAACAAGTTGAGACAAATTGTGCTTACAGAATAGTTTTGCATCATCTATATGTGAACGACCAAAAACCAAAATATCTCCGACTGGAACATACTCTCTTAGCTGTATTCCTTCGTCAATCGTTGCAACTCCAAAGGAGTTAACTCCCTCGCGAACCATACGGTCAGCAACTCTTTCCACACCGTGACCATATGCATTTGCTTTGACAATGGCCATGATTTCACAACCATCCGGCATATTTGAGCGGATATCCGCAATATTATGTGCTAGTGCATCCAGGTCAATCTCGACCCAGGCACGTCCGCGTTCTATTGGTGCATCAACCATACCACTGACCTCGCTCAACTTGTAAGCCTAACTCCAGCAACATATCAACAAGTTCGGGATAGTCAACCCCGGAAGCTTTCATCATATTTGGGAACAGGCTGGTTGCGGTGAATCCGGGAATCGTATTTGCTTCATTAAAAACAATATCACCGTCATCATTTAAGAACATATCAATTCTTGCATAGCCACGACATCCGAGTGTCCGGAAAATCAATTTTCCTACTTCCTGTACACGCGTTTCACATTCCGCATCAATGCGAGCGGGGACATGAATTTTTACTGTTTTTGGCGTATATTTTTCTGTGTAATCAAAGAATCCGTGAGACACTTCAATTTCATTAACTCTGCCGGTTTGCAAATCGTGGTTGCCAATGACAGAGCATCCGAGCTCTTGTCCGGTAATACCTTCTTCAATTGTCACAGCATTGTCATAAACAAAGGCTTCCTTAACTGCAACCGGGATCTCGGAGTGATTTTCGATTTTTGAAACGCCAAAAGACGAGCCTGCCTTGACCGGCTTTACAAACACAGGTAGCTTTAATTCAGCAGTTGCTTTGAGAACTTCTGTGTCAGTCGGAACTTGCTCAAATGAAACAGACTTCGGCACTGCAATTCCAACGCTTGCAACAAGCGCGTGTGCACGAACCTTGTCCATGCACAATGATGAAGCAGCAGAGCCACTGCCAACTACAGGGATTCCGGAGAGCTCGCACAGCCCCTGAACTGTTCCATCTTCTCCATATCGTCCATGCAAAACAGGGAAAGCTATATCTATGTGGAGAGTTGTAATATCTTCATTATCAAGCAACAGCAAACCGCCACCTCTATTAGCAGAAATGAGTGCTCTTGTGAGAAATTGCTCATCTTCATGCCACTTGTCATTGGGGATGTTGTCGACAGATCCGGTGTACCTGTACCAGTGTCCTTTATTTGTTATTCCAATCATTATGATGTCATACTTGTCTCGATTGATTGCATTGATAATTGAAAATGCAGACTTTAATGAAACCGCATACTCGGGTGAAAACCCACCGAAAATGACTGCAACCTTCTTTTTGTTAATATTGCCTTCGCTCATTATTTAAGTGTATTCCTTTCAAATCGCTTGAATTTACCAAAGACCATTCTACCACAAAATGTCTTTTATTGGTATAGAATTTTTCTTTTGATGAGGTTCAATTTGGATACGATTTTCACCTCTCCTCAACCACGAAGCCACACCAGTTGTCTGCATAGTGTAGAAGTAATGCTAGAGGTCGTTCATTAGCGGCAGCTGATTTATTGTCATCAACATATTGACCGTCATGATATGCAATGGCCTGTGCCTCATCTTCCGTGAGTGTGATAAAAGGCAATGCAATATACAAACCACGTATCGGAACACTGAGATAAGTTAGATCCTTATTATAACTATATGGAAATGTGGGGCCGTATCCTGCACGACGCTGCTTTTCTGTTGGTTGGTTCTTGAGGTATAGGGGCTCGCCGGGCATACCGACCTTGCCCAGATCGTGCAGAAGTGCAACAATTATGCAAGATTCATCATCTACTACCGGATATATGGTGTCCTTTATCCTAATCAACGTCTCCGCGACATTAACAGAATGCTCCAACAACCCGTGCTCCCTGCACAAGTGAAAGCGTGTGCTGGCAGGAGCCACAAGCCATTCTGTCTCATTTTCCAGATAATCCATAAGTGCAGAAAACTCATCTGCACGTTCTGTAACCTTTGCCTTCAACGCATTGTATCTGTTTAGCAATTCTTTATCCACGGGTGTTCCTCCGTTCAAATTTGTAATTTTGTAACAATCATAGCATTGAGACTAAGTTTTGTAAACAAAGTTGTTGACAATGGGATACCACAATGATACATTTTTTACACTGATACTGATAACTAATAGAAAAGATTCAATGGTTTTTATTAATGATCAGTATAGAGCTATGGAAATATACAAGCGAAGGGAACATTCATTGTTATGAGTGAAAAATATTGTACAAATTGCGGGAATTTGCAAGAAGAGGGTGTGCGATTCTGCGGGACTTGCGGAGCAAGTATGGAGCAGCCGACACAGACGCAACAACCATCTATGGTAGCCCCACAGGATCAACCGTATCAGCCGCAGTATCCACCTGTGGCACCGCCTCCGGAACAACCGCAGTATCAGCCGGTAGCGCCGCCGGCAGTATCCCTGCCGGAGCAACCGCAGCATCCACCAGTGGCACCACCGCCGTCGGTGCAACAGCCATATCAGTCACAGCACCCGCCGGTAGCATCGCCACAAGCACAACAGCCATATCAGCCACAACAAAACCAGCAACCAGCAGAAAAGCAGAAAATCCTACCAATTGTTCTAGTTTTGTTAGCCGTGGTTATTGCTGTAGCATTTTTATCATTCGGGATTTGGCACATATTCGCAAACAATGTAAGTGACGCACCTGAACTAGATACAGAGATTTACACAACGCCAACACCGCCACCACCTGAAGAAACACCGGAGCCAACTCCGGAAGCAACACCTACACCGGTGCATATAGACATGCCTGATTATATATACATACAAGGGGATCGGTATAGCACATCACAAACGGAGCTAAATCTACGAGAGAGAGGTTTGCGAAGTGAAGATATTGTTTACCTGAGGTATATGACGAACCTGACAGATTTAAACCTATGGGGCAATAGAATATGTGATTTGTCATCATTATCATATCTCACAAATTTAACAAGTCTAGACTTAACCGTGAATTTTGAAATAACTGATTTGACACCGTTAGCAAATCTAACGAACTTGGAAGAGTTGTGGCTTGGTAGTAATGAGATTGATGATATTACACCTCTGGCCAATCTTACAAGCTTAGACTTGTTGGAGTTAAGCTTCAATCGTATTAGCGACGTAACACCTCTGACAAATCTCACAAATTTGTATCGTTTAGATTTAACCGGCAACCGCATTGAAGATGTTAGTCCACTGGCACAGCTTACTAATCTGAGAATGTTAGATCTAGGACATAATAACATTAGTGATATATCGTCACTTGCACCACTTACAAACTTACGGCATTTTTGGGCTAGCAGTAATTATATCAGTGATATATCGGTATTCGCGTATTTTGTGAATATAGAGAGTCTATGGATAACTAATAATCTAATTACTGACCTGTCGCCCCTGTCGAACCTCCAGGACTCATCTATGTTGTCCATATCGTTCGAAGGTAATCCAATAACCGACTGGTCTCCAGTAGATCATTTGTCGAGAGTCGGCGGCAGACCTTAGAACTCACTCGTCCTTTATGCTGGTGGCATCATCGAATATGAATGTTTGGATTTGCTCAGAGAAATCACCTGCATCAGAGTTGTAAGCAGAGCTACAGGATATACATTCTTTTTTTGAGCTTGACGACCTTATGCTCTTGTGCAAATGTTTGTAGATCTTATACAATCCGTGACCTGTTGAAGCGGCGAGAATCCATCCGAGAAAGCCCAATTCTGTCAGATTTGCCAAGGCAACAAAAAATATGCAAATCAGTACAACTATTATCATTTGAATAACTAAAAACCTCATGTGAACGACCTCCGTATATTATTATTAATTCTTCTATAATTAATTATCCCACACGAGGTGTCCAAAAAAACGGACTCATCATGGCCGGATGCACTGGCGGGCCACAAAGTTTGAGTGCGAAACACGACGATTGTTGGTCAAAGTGCACAAGTTGCGACAAGCGCCGGCAAAAATATACAAATAATGCAAAAGGTTTGTTTCTTAGCGGAGGCTGTGGAAGCATGTCTACCACATTAGCTGTAATGAGAACTCAACTTTAAGGAGATTCAAAAATGGAGAAGTACGAAAAATATATTGAGATGGCATATGCACGTGGTGCAGATAATGTTGTCGCAATCATACCTGAAGACATAGTGTTCGACGATAGAACAATCATAAAGTGTATGTTTGGTTGCAAAGATTGGGGCAAAGGTTGTAACTGCCCATCGCGTCCAGGCTTTTTGTCGTTGAAAAAATGGAAGAAGCTACTCAAAAAGTATAAGACTGTTTTGGTAGTCCATTCCCACGACAAAAAAACCGCCCAAGATGCTTCATTTGCGGTTGAGACTGAAGCATATCTGGACGGCGATGTTCTTGTATTTTCTATGTCGGATTGTGCTATATGTAATGATTGTGCAGGTAGGGAAGACCTACCTTGCAGAAGTATAATGAAGTCACGCCCATCTTTTCACAGTGTTGGGATTGATGTGTTTGCCACCGCGCAGAAGTTACAACTTCCGTTGAAGCCTCTTAGGTCAGAGGATGAGGAACAAAATTGGTATGCCGCTGTATGGCTAAATTAGAGTCTAGGGTCTAAAACTTAGGGTTTAGAGGCTAGGATTAGCAATGCTGTCAACTTAAGTCATCGTCATTCTGCGCGTAGTCGCAGAATCTGCGCCACCTCTTACCGATGGATCCTGCGACTTCGCGCAGGATGACGGTGGTGATATTCCTTAAATTGATAGCATTGATAGGGTTAGACCTTACAAACCGCTAGCTTTCCTCTTATCTTCAGGCGACTCCAGTGGGTTAGGGCACTCTAGCTTATCCAGCCTTTTTGTTGGAACTGCCCATCTCACCGCATTTGATATAATCTGTTGTATTTGTGGTATATGGTATGTCGGATTTGTTTCATGACCAGGGCGGAAGTAAAACACTTTGCCCAATCCACGGTTCCAGCAACATCCTGAACGGAATACTTCACCGCCACCGAACCAACTTATAAAGACAAGCTCATCCGGTGTTGGTATATCAAATTGTTCTCCGTACATTTCTTCGGTTTCTAGTTCAACATACTCTCCGATACCATCGGCGATTGGGTGATTTGGTGTTACAACCCACAGACGCTCAAAGTCGTTTTCTCTCCACTTGAGGGTGCCGCTTGTTCCCATGAGTTTCAAAAATGGTTTGGCAACATGAGCAGAATGAAGAGCAATAAAACCCATTCCTTTAAGAACTCGCTCGTGTACTTTTGCAACAATTTCGTCAGAGACTTCATTATGGTAAGCGTGTCCCCACCAAATTAGCACATCAGTATTGTCTAAAACTTCATCAGTAAGACCATGTTCCGGTTCGTCGAGTGTTGCAGTTTTTACAGAGATGTCACCGGAGATCTTGAGGAAATCTGCGATGCAGTTATGAATACCGTCGGGATATATGTCTATTACTTCTTTATCTTTTTTTTCATGTCTAAACTCATTCCATACTGTAACTCTTATCATACTCAGGCAATCCTTTCGGTTTTAGTTTTTGAAATGCTACACACGTATCCATAATACAATATTATATAGATCACTACAAGAGGGAGGAATAAAATTATTATGCTTGTAATCAATTATGGACGCGAAATCACCAAGAACACATATGACGCTCTTGCCGCATCAGATATTGGCGATTATCTGGATGCAAGCTTTACTGTTTCACTAAAGCCAAATCTAGTCGTTCCCGGGCCTGCTTCAAACGGAGCGGTTACTCACCCTGAACTTACTGAAGGTGTGATCCGGTTTCTAAAAGATTTTGGAATCAAGCGAATAAAAATAATTGAGAGCTCGTGGATTGGCGACTGTACAAAACAAGCTTTCAAGTATTGTGGATATGAAGGGTTATCAAAGAAATATGACATTCCATTGATTGACTTAAAATCCGATAGTTACACAACTATAAAGCACAGCGGATATGATATTAGGGCGTGTGATGAGGCATTGAATACGGATTTTTTGATAAATCTTCCTGTACTCAAAGCACATTGTCAGACACGCATGACATGTTGTCTTAAAAATCTAAAAGGTTGCATACCGGATAGTGAAAAGAGAAGATTTCATTCTCTGGGGATACATAAGCCTGTTGCGGTGCTAAATGCGGTTATAAAGACCGGCTACTGTGTAGTTGACGGGATTTGTGGCGACCTGACTTTCGAAGAGGGTGGCAACCCGGTTGAGTCTAACAGAATAATTGTGGGACGTGATCCGGTCATGATAGACTCGTTTTGTTCTGAACTAATCGGATATCATCCGGATGATGTTGATCATCTGAAATATGCGAAGAAAATCGGAGTAGGGAAGTATTACTCAAGTGATGTCAAAGTTGTTGAGTTAAATGCAGAAAATAAGCCCATTATTGATATGCGCAGAACGAACACAGCAGACAGGTATCGCAATTTGATTAATGAGGATGCGGCGTGTTCGTCATGCTATTCATCCTTAGTGTATGCTCTGCATAGAATTCATGGAAGGGTGCATATTAATGGAAAAATAAACATTGGCCAAGGCTTCAAAGGTAAAAATGAAAAAGGATTTGGCGTAGGAACATGCACACAAGGCTTCTCAAAATGTGTACAGGGTTGCCCACCAAAAGCAACAGATATTGTGAAGGCACTTAGATAGATACCCAACACCTAGTTACCGAACTTTAGCGCTCGAACCCCTAGTTGCTAAAAATACTCTTGTGCATTATTATTATTTTGAAGCCACACGAATCGTTTCAGTTGAATAAATATACAAAATTTTATTTAGAGACTTTTCATCCTACATCTCATATGATATACTGCATTAATTTGTAAATGATCGCCTCAAGATAATACGCGAGATATACTGGAGGCAGTCGAAAGAAAGAAGGGGAATTAAGTGGGGAAAGTAGAAAAAATCGAAACGCAAAAGAATGCCCGTGTCGTATTAGGTGCAAGCATATTTTTTAACCTGACAATTCAGGTTCTGTATGTCTGGAGCCTTTTGCGACGCGAAATGATGATACCTGAATATTATGATGGCGTATATTTAGGCGGTTGGGGCTGGACAAGTCAACAGGCCCAGTTTCCATATACTATAACGATCGTAATGTTTGCTATCGGTGCCTTAATCGGAGGAAGAGTTCAAGATAGAATTGGTCCAAGATGGGTCGCAACCGTCGGTGGTGCAATGGTCGGTCTTGGTATGATTATATCCGGACTTGTGGGAGACAGTCATATTGGTATTATAATGGGATATGGTGTTGTCACCGGACTTGGTATTGGTTTTGGTTATGGTAGTGTACTTCCTGCTAGCCTAAAGTGGTTCCACGCCGGCAAAAAAGGTCTAATCGGCGGATTAGTGCTGGGTGGATTTGGCCTTGCATCGGTTCACTATGCGTTTATTACAGCAGGGCTGTTAGAGAGATTGGGCATTGAAAGAACGATGCTATATATCGGGATTGCTGTAGTTGTACTGTCAGTCATTGCAGCTCAATTTGTAAAGAATCCGTCATCTGAATTTGTTCCGGCTCCGCCTAAGAAAGAAAAGCAAGCGACTGCGAAAAAACCTGCTGTTAATGTCAACTGGAATGAAATGCTTAAGACCAGACGCTTCTATATGATGTTCATTCTATTTGTGTTTACATGCACAATGGGACTTATGTTCATCGGAAGTATGGCAACAATTGCTTATCTTCAAGCGGGCATTGCAGATGCAGCGATTCTCATCTCTGTTGTAGCGGTCATGAATGCCCTTGGAAGAATAATTGCCGGTCAGACATCCGACAGAATTGGTAGAAATAATACATTATATATTATTATAATATTGCAAATGCTGAATTTGATAGGGTTTATGTTCTATAACAATGTAGTTTTAATCACCTTTGGCTTTATAATGGTAGGCCTGTGCTTCGGCGGCTTCATGGCGCTGTTCCCGGCCCTCACAGCAGATCAGTATGGCTTGAAGAACTACGGTGTTAACTATGGAATTGTATACCTGGCGTTTGGTGTCGGCGGTGTAGCGGCTCCACAGATTGAAGCGTTCTTCTTCGACCGTCATGGAGATTTCTTTATAACATACATAATTTGTGCAGCAATAACTGCTTGCATGATTGGTCTCAACTTCCTGCTGAAGCGAGATATTGACAAGGCCCAAAAACAATCAGAGACTACGGAAAGCGAGGCTAGTGTGTAGAAACCGAAATAAGTTGTAACTACAATACAGAGGCTGTTGCAAAACAGCCTCTAAAGCATGTAAAAAGCTTCGTCATTGCGGGCGGAGCCTGTCCTGAACTTGATTCAGGAATCCGCAATCCCCTTGGTAATACGCACTATTTGTGGGATCCCGGATCAAGTCCGGGATGACGGATTTTGCTGTTTGAGTGAGTTTTGCGGCAGCCCCCTGTCTAGCATATTCAAAAAAAACGAACAATATTATTGACGAGAAAATGGCAGTATGATATATTTTGCATACAGGATTTCGGTTGGCTTTGTTCTACCGATACTGTACATAGAAGATTCAGATATTGAAAGGAAAACATAATGAACAATCAACACTGTGCAAACTGCGGAGCACCTATGGATGAAAATACAAGGTTTTGTGGAAGTTGCGGAGCACCGCCACAGTCAGAGCAATTTTCGTCAACGCAGCCAACGCCACCGCCTCCACCACCGGTACAACTTGATCCAGATCAGACAGTACCACTTCCGACACTGCCATATCAGCCGCACCAGTCGGGGGATCAACAGGTACCTCCATCGCAGTTTACGCCTGACCAACAGGTACCACCTCAACCACAGCCGTATCAGCAAGCGCCGCCACCACCGCGGTATGAGTCGCAATATCAAGCACCACCGCCACCACCGCGTGATCAAAAATCTAAAATGAGTCCGGCACTCTTAGTTGTTATAATTATTGCAGGAATACTGGTTGTTGTCGGTATTATCGCATTAATAGGTATCTTTTCAAATCTGTCTGATACAGATGCAGATGTACGGGGACAGAGAGAAGCTTATTACGAAATATATGAGCCTGAGGAAACTCCGGAACCAACGCCAACACCTGAACCTGAAGAAACTCCGGAACCAACGCCAACGCCTGAACCTGAAGAAACTCCGGAACCAACGCCAACACCCGAACCTGAAGAAACTCCGGAACCAATGACAGATCAAATATCAGATGAATTGTTTGTTGGCACTTGGTACTGGTTCGGTTCACCATACTACGTGTTTAACGCAGATGGCACAGGAACTATGGCAGACTCGGATATTTTTTGGGCAACAGCTGACGGTGTTCTTTTGATCTGCATAACCCCTATTTTATGTAATGATATTAGTAATTGTCTCGGACCTGCAGGATGGTATTATACGCTTGATGGAGACACACTTATATTAGAAAGCACTCTGCTTGCCGGTGTTACATTCACATACAATCGTAGATAATGCACACGTTTTTGAACGTAAACACTGCGAGCACCGGAAAACATATAACCGTTAATTAAAGAGATTTTCTGATTATGTGAAAGTGTTCGCCAAAAGCACTTTCACATAACACTAAGTAAATGTATTTCTAAGAAAGCAAGAATGTTGTATCTTCATTGGACGAAAGATTCTGTTGTTCAGGGCTGATGCAGGAGTGGAGGAAACAATGAATAATCAATATTGTGCAAATTGCGGAGCACCTATGGATGAAAATGCAAAGTTCTGTGGAAACTGTGCTACACCGTCACAATCAGTGTCACAGCCGGAGCATTTTTCATCGATGCAGCCGATTGCACCGCCGACGCAAATTGCGTCAGACCAAACTGTGCCGCTTCCGACACAGCAATTTCAGCCGCAACAGCCTACACCACCATCATGTCCGCCGTCGCACGAAGCACCGCCACACGAAGCACCGCAACATCAAGCGCCATATCAGGCACAGCCGACATCAGCACCATCAAAACTATATCTTTTGCCAATATTAGCAGTGGCGGCTTTAGCCGTTATTGCGATCGTGGTACTAGTAGTATTGGGCTTAAATGCCATTATTGGAAATGATCAGTCTGAACCGGATCCGGAAATTGTAGTTACACCGACACCGGTGGCTACGCCAGCTCCGACGCCGTCGCCAACACCGGAACCAACGCCGGAGTCTGAACTCGAATATATAACTATACAAGGCGAGCAGTTTAGCTTGTCGTTAACAGAACTTGATTTATCTGAGCGAAATCTGCAAAATCAGGATATCGCACCACTGGTGTACATGACAAATTTGACAGAACTGATACTGGGCGATAATCAAATCAGCGACTTGAGCGCACTATCGGAACTCACAAATTTGCAAGTGCTGCACCTACATGAAAACAATATCAGTGATTTGTCTCCACTAGCGAACCTCACGAATCTAGAGGACTTGCTACTATTCTATAATCAAGTTAGCGATTTGTCGCCGCTGGCAAATCTTACAAACCTATGGAGGTTGAGCTTATTCTCCAATCAAGTTAGCGATTTATCATCGATTTCTAACCTTACAAACATTACAAGGTTACTTTTGGGTGAAAATGAAATCTATGATTTAACGCCACTGAGAAACTTTACATCTTTGGACTTTATATGCTTTGGGGCCAATCAGGTCAGCGATCTAACGCCGTTAGCCAATCTTACGAGTTTGACAGGATTACAGTCGATTGATAATCAAGTCAGTGACTTAACACCACTAGCTAACCTCACTGATTTGGAAACGTTGGTTTTATTTGACAACCAAATTTATGACCTGACGCCGCTAGCCAACCTTACGAATTTGGAAATGCTGAGTGTAGAAAGTAATTACGTAAGTGACTTGACACCGCTGTATGATCTCATAAATCTCGTATACTTGTATTTATACGATAACGATATAAGTGATCTAACACCATTAGCCAATCTCACTGGCTTGGAGGAGCTGTCTTTAGGGCGCAACCTGATAAGTGATATAAGCGATCTGTCAAACCTTACAAACTTGAATTGGGTAAGCCTGAACGACAACTTAATCGTTGACTGGTCACCGGTGGAACATGTGCCTTATGTCTATGGCAGACCGGAGTAGCAGAGGAAAGATAAACTCAGAATAAATAAAGAAGGAATGAATAAAATGAAGAAATTACCAATTATAGTAGTAGCAATTATAGCCTTTGTGACATTAACGCTTTTGGTGGCATGTGACTCGGACCTTTTAGGAGGAAATGATGCAGCGGAAGCGGAGCAAGAAGTTGCCGCAACAGCCACTCCCGAGCCGACCCCAGAACCTACTCCCGAGCCAACCCCTGAACCCACGCCGGAACCAACTACAGAATTAGATCTGGGGCCGGTGCCGGATGTTATTACCGGTACGATAGAGATGGAAGATGGCGGAATTATCACATTTGAGCTTTTCTATGATGTTGCTCCGCAAACAGTGCGCAACTTTGTATATCTTGTGCGTCAAGGTTTTTATGACGGGTTGACATTTCATCGCATAATCAGCGGATTCATGATTCAGGGCGGGTGCCCGCTAGGTCTTGGTTTTGGTAATCCGGGATATTCAATTTTTGGTGAGTTTGCGGAAAATGGCTTTGAAAATAATTTGAGCCATACCCGGGGAGTCATGTCAATGGCACGCTCGATGGATCCAAACTCAGCGGGCTCACAGTTCTTCATCTGTCATGATGATCCCACATTCCTGGATGGTGCGTATGCGACATTTGGTATTGTTACCAGTGGTATGGATGTGGTTGACCGTATTGCAGAAACTCCGGTAATAGATCAAAATGGTACTGTCGCTCCGGAAAATATGCCGGTTATTTTGAGAATAACCATAGATGGAGACTTTGAATTAGCTCCGCCGGATAAGATAATGGATTAGTGATAAGACGAGGAATATAAGAGGGTCATATAGCGTCCAGTCGAGTTGGATAAACCAAAATAATACAACAAGCCCATAATGGACAACCGTAATAGAACTTGTCCGTTATGGGCTAAATTTTATCTGCTATTACTGCAGTGAGCCGTCAACCTGTAATATCGACAGAAGTTGTTGTAATTGCTACACTTGTGTCGTTGTCAGAGCCAAAGTTGCTTCGTACGTTCTGGGCGTACTCCGGTTCGGTCATTCCAAGCACAAACGCCGCAGTCAATGGGATTTCGCCATTACGATCATCTACACTGACTGGAATGTCATTATCAGGCACATTTGCAGTTACAGCTTTTTGTTCGTTTTTTGATTTATTGTTGAGTGTTCCGATGTGTTCATTAATATCTGTGGTTGTGTTGAATTTTATGTTGTTAATCATATCACTGTCCTCCTTGAACATGCCACTACATCCATGTAAGTGTTACTTTTTAGTCAACTTTGTGAATACTATATTGCTGGCTTACAATTCCCCTCATGCGTTTTATCGGTATTGTTGACAATAGACTTTAGTGTTTTATTGAATTTAACTTACACAGCTTTTGGGTTATTTGGGTCAGGGTCGGAGTCCAGCGTGATGAAGTAGTCGTAGAATGGCATCAGGAATTGATAGCCGCTAACAATACGGTCAGCCAGTTCAGGAGAGAACAGCTCATCTCCGTTTAGTTGTCGATGAAAGAGTGAGAAGGACTTACGATTGTACCAAGAAGCTGTCTTTTGAGATGGAGCTTCTTTTTCACGTTTGTATTCATCGCCGTCCAAAACAAATTCGTCTTGCTTTTCAAGTGGTGCTATAAGTTTTTCAAACTTCTTAGGATTGTTGTCGATGCGTGCTCTGAATTTTGCCATTGTGGTGGCCCTTGCTTGGTAATATCCCAGACCATAGCTCCAATCTTCAGGAGATAACTCAAACCAAAATCCCGGCGATGACGTCCATTCATCGCTGGGATTTTCTATAGAAAACCATAAATGAGATCTATATGGTTCTCCGTCACGCACACGGCGAGCATCTCTGTAGATACGCGACACTTTATGAATAAAGCCGCGTTTGCCATAATCTTCCATGATTCGATCATATACCTCTTTGCCCAGGGCTTTCATAGGGATTTGGAAATCTTCCTTGAACCTCTCTTTGTTTGCATCGAACCAAACTTTATTGTTATTCATGCGAAGACTCCACATGAAGTCAATTGTTTCGGGAGTAAAACCAGTAAACATTTTGTTTATCCTTTCAAATTAAAGATCTTTCAAGAAATCTGAGTTAGGTCGATACGGTGCTCTGACATCGTAGCCTTGTTTGCGAAGCTCGTCGATTTTAATTAGGACAAGATTCATGTCCTCGTCGAGGGTTCCGGCGATTTGATAAATGTCATACTCATTGTCGATAAGAGGGAAGATATCATCATCGTCAATCAATAGCTCACTGGCAAAAATATTTGCCTCATACTCTGGTCTTGTTCGCATATCATAAAGCATGAATTCTTGAAAAGAGGCAGTCTTTGCGTACTCTCTGTGAAGCATATCATGACCTAGCTCGTGGGCACAAATGGTCCTTTGGTCGCGTTCATTGAGGTTGCCGTTTATAAAAATGAAGCGGCTTCGCTGTATAACTTTATACATACCTTTAAGCGACTCAAAGTCATAGTCGTACAAAATATGAATACCCAAATACTTCGCAATCTTAAATGGATCGCGGGTTTCATGATCTTTAACGAGGCGCTCAACCTCTTTTCTGATGTAATCGGAACTCATAAAATCACCAAACTATATTAGTCTGCATCAGTCTTATGCTTTTTGGGAGTGTATTTGCGTTTGCTTTCTTCTTTAGCAATCCAATATGCATTTTGTATTGCTCTCATCACAGTGTCTTTCTCTGAATCGGATAATCTACCGCCGGCGAACAAACCGCTAATTTCGCTGACCAAAGCCTCGGCCTCTCTTGCACCTCTGGCACCACCGTGTTCATTTGCCATCACGATAAACTCTTCTTCCTCAGAAATAAGGGATTCGATTGTTACGTTGAATAATTTAGCGATTTTTGGCAAAAAATCTACAGGTGGCAATGTTTGACCACTCTCATAATTGATGATGGTTCTCTTTGTTATACCAAGTTCTTGAGCAAGCCCGGATTGTGATATTCCAGCTTGCATCCTGATTGCTTTTAATTTTTCTGCGAAAGTCATAAGTATTCACCTCAGAATAATTTTGGTGGTGAAAAATATTTCCTGTTGACAATGAAATAAATTTCGTCTATAGTAGTGGGTGAAATCAATTGCACCATGATTGTACATCGAATTGCACCGCATGTCAAGACTAAAAATTTTTCAAACGTAGGAATCATTGACGGTAACGCACACTCCGTTATCGTAGTAGCAAGAGGAGTTATTATGAGAGCTGTATGTCATATTGACGCAAATTATTACTATGGGCAAATTGAAGCCTTGTATCGCCCCGAGATACGAGGGAAACCATTTGTCGTTGGTGGCGACCAAGAGTCGAGAAAGGGGATAGTTTTGACCAAATCTCCGGAAGCAAAGGAATTCGGGATCAAAACCGGATCATCTATAAAAGATGCCCTCAAGCTTTGTCCGGATTTACTCATCATTCCTGCAAACTATCCACTGTATATGCATTTTTCAAAAAGGATGCGTGAAATTGTTCTGACATTCACAGATACGATACGACCTTTTGGGTCGGACGAACTATGGGCACAGCTTTATGGAGACAGAGCAGAGGTTCGCAGTACAGTACGTAAGATAAGGGAGGCAATTTGGCAACAACTTTGCCTGACTGTGTCCATTGGTATAAGCGATAACATGCCCTATGCTAAAATCGGATCCGACTTGGCTGCAGACAGCTGTGTTGTTGAGTTGTGGAGCACGGAGCGTGAAGCTAAGGTATATCCACTGCCTGTGTCAGACTTACTTTATGTAGGACTGGCAACTACGGAAAAATTGAAAGAATATGGAATAAATACAATCGGAGATTTAGCAAATGCAGAGCCGGCATATGTCTGCCAAATATTACGTAACAGAACAGGCGAGTCGTTATGTGTAATGGCGCGCGGAGAGGACAGAACACAGGTTGCACACATTGAAAGTGTTGAAGATATCAAAAGCATTGGCAATTCCAACACTATGCCGCGAGACCTCAAAACCGAAGACGATGTGCGAGCTGCGTTTTATATGCTTGGCGAGAGTACAGCTCAGCGCATGAGGGAGAATGGATTTGAGGCCACGACTTTGAAAATAACTGTGCGGGATAACGAACTGCTTTCCTTTGAGCGACAAATGAAATTGAAGCGACCGACCAATATTACTGCAGAACTTGTTGAGTCTGCAATGGAGCTGTTTCGAAAGCACTATCTTTGGCATAAGCCAATCCGCAGTCTTGGCATTCGAGGCACAGATTTAGTGGCTGAAGGTGCGGTTTATCAGCTAAATATGTTTGCTGACGAAACGAGGCGAAGTAAGTTGGACAAGCTTGAACGTTGTGCTGACAGAATACGTGGTCAGTATGGACAGTTCAGCCTTCAACGTGCTGTCCTTGTAAAAGAACGGCTGAAGAGTGTTAATGCGAACAATGATATTGGCGACGCACAGACTTTTTATTCGTATTAGCGAGACCGGCTACTTTGCAAATGTTATGCAAAGGATACCTGTGAGGTGATGAGTTGTCGGAGAAAGCAATTGTATATGCCAGACAAGATGAGCAATTACAGATACCTACAACTGTGAGAGTGGAATGGTTTCCAAATGGCGATATAGAGCCGCGAATGTATTGGTTGCCCGATGAAAGCTGTCGTCAAGTTAAACATGTTTACGAATGTATACCGTTGACCGTGTTGAAAGAAAGGGTTGCCGGTTTGCGTTTCAGAGTAAAAGCTGAGGCGATAGAGACGTCAGAGCCACTTTGTGTCAACGAGTCAATGCAGAGTGAGACGTATCTCTATTTGGAGGACAAAAGGTTTTGCGAGAAGAATATTATCGATGAGAGATATGGTCACGAAAGCAAGGAGTACATAACAGTTGTACTGGATGTTTTCCCGAATGGAGAATATGAGATTGTTTACTTCTGGGTGTCGGGTATGCGTTATGTGGTTGAAAAAATCTTAGAAGTAGAGCCGCGCGCCTCATATTATGCTGGTGGTGCAGGTGTGCGACACAAAGTTGAAGCACGACAAGTTAATGCTGATGACGACGAAGATGCCGACGAAAGTAGAATCAGTAGGCGAGAAGCATACTTATATTTTGAAATCAATAAATGGTTTGTCAGGAAAGCAAATGAACGGAATTTGGTTATTTAGATGGATATATTAGAGAAACTTACAATATTAGCAGATGCTGCAAAGTACGATGTGGCATGTACATCAAGTGGTGTTGACAGAGCCGGTGAAGCCGGTTCAATAGGCAATGCCGCTAAATGTGGAATTTGTCACAGCTTTTCTGCTGATGGTCGCTGTATTGCTCTATTAAAAGTGTTGATGAGCAATGCCTGTGCGTACGATTGCAACTATTGTGTCAACAGGAAATCAAACGATATAGAACGTGCAACTTTTGAACCCCATGAGCTTGCGGAACTCATGATTCAATTTTATAGACGCAACTACATTGAGGGACTTTTTCTTAGCTCTGCTGTCATTAAAAATCCAGATTACACGAGCGAAAAAATGATAGAAGTTTTGTCGTTAATACGCAATACCTATCGCTTCCGCGGCTATATTCATGTCAAAGCAATTCCGGGGACTGATGAAGCACTTCTTACAGCTCTTGGTCTTCTTGCGGATAGGATGAGTATTAACCTGGAGTTGCCATCACATGATAGCCTCAAATTACTTGCACCGGATAAGAGTCGAGAAAGCATTTTGCAACCGATGGGGATGATTACAGAGGGGATAAAAGAAAATCGTACAGACCTGGTTAAATACAGAAAGACACCGAAATTTGTTCCTGCAGGTCAGAGCACGCAGATGATTGTAGGAGCGACGCCGGAGACAGATTATCAGATTATAAATCTTTCTGCGGCTCTCTATAAAAAGTATGAAATGAAAAGAGTATTTTACTCTGCATACATACCGGTGCTGGAAGATACAAAGTTGCCGGCGATTGACTCCAAGCCGCAGCTACTTAGAGAGCACCGTCTATATCAAGCTGATTGGCTATTGCGATTTTATAAGTTTGATGCTTCGGAGCTTTTAAATGAGAAAAACCCGAATTTTAATTTGCTAATTGATCCAAAGTGTAATTGGGCATTAAATCATTATGACTTTTTTCCGGTTGAAGTGAACAACGCATCATATGAAGTGTTATTGAGAGTGCCCGGATTAGGAGTCATTGGAGCAAAGAAAATTCTAAAAGCAAGACGATCGGGAAGCTTGGATTTTCCCGATCTAAAGAAAATGGGTATCGTGCTGAAAAGAGCACAGTATTTCATAACATGCCGAGGCAAAACGGTTCTGGGCATCAGATATGATCCGGAGGCTGTATTACGCGGATTACTATCTGAGCAAAGTTGGGAGCTTGCAGGCCCGCCAATGGATCAGCTCTCGTTATTTGATGAAGCAAACCGACTTGAAAGCGGCATAGGTGCAAGTGTGAGCACAAGAATACGAGAGGACTTGGTGAAATGTCAATAGCATATGCATATGATGGTTCATTTGAGGGATTGTTGTGCTGTGTTTATGAAAGCTATTATCAAAAAGAATTGCCGGTGTTGATTTTTAATCATAGTGAAACGCAAGCGACGTTGTTCGAAGTAAAAGAAATTGTGACAAATTCTGACCATGCACAAAGAGTGGAAGCGTCAATAGCCACGCGTATTTCACATGAGGCATTGAGGCTCGTGCGCTTATGTTATTATTCTAAACTGGAAAACCGTGAAATTCACATTCTCAATTTTCTGCGTATGGGATATACGATAGGCTATACAGTTACAAACATGCTTGCTGACGATACTGTTAGAACAATAGTTCAAACAGCAAAAAATGTCGGGGGAGAAAGTCACTTCTATAAAGAATTTCTGCGATTTTCAGAATACAATGGTACATTAGTTGCGATTATTGAACCGAAAAACTTTGTATTACCTATGATTGTTCATCATTATTGCGATAGATTTCCGAGTGAGCAGTTTTTAATCTATGATGAGACACATAAATATGCACTCATCTACCAAAACCGTGAGAGTGCAATTGTGAAGCTTGAGCATTTCGAGCCTCCTGAAGCATGTGAGAATGAGGAGAAATACCGTGAGTTGTGGAGAAGCTTCTACGACACAATTGCAATTGAGAGCAGAATTAATCCGAAACTGCGAATGAACAATATGCCAAAACGTTACTGGAAGCATTTAACCGAATTTAACAGGGGAGATGCGACCGTAAAGCTCAAGGAGCTCGGTTCATAATAGTAACAATCATAGTGTATATAATTTGCTTTAATTACACATTTGTTTTATACTGTTGGGGCGACTGCAAGGGCTGATTTGGAATAAGAGAATTGTGCTGAGAAGTCAGTGAGACTTTGCAGAAAAGCAAAATAGCAGGGAACAAAGGAACGAAACAAATGAAGAAGATTATAATTATATTATTGACGCTTTTGCTCATAGGTGTTTTAACTGCCTGTGCAGCAGATACAAGAATTGAAGATTACCAAATATTGGATGCAAGATTCCATGAATTTAGAGATAAAACAGAAATCGTAATTGACTCTGAAACAACGTTTATGTTGCTTGCTGTAGACGATGCAACACTGCACTCCGACTTATTGCAAATACAGACTCAGGGGTTAAGTGAAAGTATGGAGGTGCAACGTACTTTTGATGAGAACGGAAGGATGCTTTCAAAAATCGAAGCGATTTTTACCGGAGGTGCCGGCTATTTTTGCATGGACTACTTTATGACAATGCTCGTAATGGATATTCAAGAAGATGCAGAAGAATGGGCAGAAATTGGTGTTTCAACAGAAAATGTGTCACAAGAGTGGATTTTTGGTGATACGTATACGCATTATCAACTTTCTGAAGGTTCGCTAGCTCAAGTTTTGGAAGATCTTGAAAGACGTGATAGTGTGGCTTACGGTTTATACGGTGCCTTTTCAGAAGCAGATCTGGAAGAGTATTTGAGTTATACTGATGGCGTTTTTCGGATCGAAATTGTGGGAGAAGACATTGGATTACACATTGATACTGCACTTGAGGCCATGGCACTGAATGAACTCAATCTTGTGCTTTTCAACTTAGCGAAAATTGTTGATATTGATGAGGAAACACGAACAGCACTGGAGAGTGATTTCTCATATTGGTTGCGCAGTGCGGATCTTGAAGATGCACGACTTGTTGTTGAGCGAAAAGATTTGGGAGAAAATACATATCAACAAGATGTTGGATTGTATGTCCCGGGGCGAGTGGCAATTGCACAGTCAACAACGATAACAGTTGGAAACAGCCCACCGGTTTTAGCACCGCCTAGCTTCTTGACGGAAGATGAGCTCTCTGAACAATTTGAAAATTGGGTAGTAGAACTTATGGTTTTGGCACATATATTTAATCCTGATAATGAAGAAGATATATTGTCTGAATTATTTTTGGATCCTTATATCGTGGTTACTGAGTCCGGTGAAAAGCACACGGTAATGTTAATTTATGGTGCAGATGTATCTGAATCACCTAACTGGATTGAACTCATTTATAGTATGATTATGATGACCTATGAGTTTAATGCTGAATACAGTATATATGAAATTATGGAAGATCTTGTATATGAGGCCACATATCATGGGGAAGGGATGGAATTTATCATACCTCTTGAGTTGAGTGATGATAGTAGCTTGATTAAAGTTGGAGTTATTATTGAAACGCCCGGTGAGATTATTGCCAACTTTGTGATTGTTCAAGATCTTCCGGACTCCGAATATATATTTGCGACTACAATATTGCTTGATAATATACACTGGTCGCCAATTGATACGGCGATCCTTTTTGAGCTCAGTGAACACTACAGGATAGATTTTTTGGGAAGTTTACCGGATAACTGGACAGATAACTGGTAAGGCAATTATATAACTCAATAACAAAAGAATCGAGGCATTACGCCTCGATTTCCTTATAATGCAAAGTATCACATCTTTATGGTCTATTTTCGCTTTTTACCTATGTCGGTTTTACGCAAACTCCGGCAAGCTCTCAGCAATGTTAGTAACGGCGATTGACTTTGCTCGTTTCGGACGGAGCAATAATACTGCGGTTGCAATACCCACGGAAGCTGCGGCAGCACCAATTGCACTGTACTTAACTACACGTTTACGCTTTGCTATTCTGGCGGCTACATCAACTATTTCTGCTTCATCAAGATAAGAGTCGTCAATGTCTCCAATTGATGTTAAAAGTCTTTTTGATTTGTCAGTTTTACATATGGTCATAGTATAATTCCTTCCTTTTCTAAGTGGATTTTCAATTTCTTTCGCACCCTAAATAGTATGGACTTGGTCTTACTTTCGCTTATTTTGAACTGCTCGCTAATGCTTTGGATGCTTTCTCCGTGGAAATATCGCAGAGTAAAGGTCACTCGTGCAGTTTGACTTACTGTGCTTAAAAACGAGTTTATTGTTTCTGTGAGAAAGGTTGCATCACATATTTCCTCAAGTACACCGGAAGCAGGGATACAATCTTCCAGCTCGCTAAGTAGTAAGGGGATTGCTCCGCCGCCACGCTTTGCGGCGCTGCTTGCTTCCCATTTGTTGATGGAGAGATTTCGTGTGATCTTTGCTAAGTATGCTCCGAAGCTCTCCGGTCTGTTGGGTGGGATTGCACCCCATGCTTTTAATAGTGTGTCACTGACACATTCTTCAGCGTCCTCATAGTTGTGCAGAATGTTCATCGCAGTACGTTGAAGCCTTAGTCCATATTTTTGCTTGGTTTCTTCAAGAGCAGATTCCTGTCTCTCGAAAAACATATCAAGTATTATCTGGTCGTCCATTTATCCCTCCATGTATATATAAACAGTTTTAGTTATACTTTGGTTGCATATTTATGTTTTTTCTTAGGACTATGATGACATGATATGTGTATGTTTGTCAAGTTCAGGGCAGGCGTAAAAAATTTTTTATTCCAAAATGCAACCAACACGAACTATTTGTTGTCTATATAGGCAGGGAACAAAATAAGAAGATAAAACTTAGGAGGAAATTTATGTTTCAGATAATTTCAGACGGAGGTTGTGACTTTACAATAGAAGAAGCACAACAACACAATATTGATATCATACCTTTTTACGTATCATTCGACCAAGTTACTTTCTTAAAAGAAGGTGTGGACATAAGTAAAGATGAATATTTCAATCGTCTTTTGAATGAAAAGAATCTTTTCCCAACAACGTCACAGCCAAACCCGCAAGACTATATAGATATATATAAGCCGCATTTGGACGCCGGAAAAGATATACTTTCACTAACAATATCATCAAAGCTAAGTGGAACTTACAACAGTGCAACTATGGCTGCCGATATGATGAAAGAAGACTATCCGGACAGAACTATTGTAGTGATTGACTCTCTGACATGTGCTGTTGGTCAAGGGCTCGTGTTGAGAGAAATTATAAAAATGCGTGACAGTGGCTACTCATTAGAAAAAACAGCAGAGTTAGCACAGGAAGTCATTAAAACCACAAGAGTATATTTCTCACTAGACACGCTGGAATATCTAAAAAAAGGCGGAAGAGTTGGACCAACAACAGCATTGGTCGGTGGGCTTTTAGGATTGCGTCCTGTTTTGCATATTGTTGACGGTGCAATTGAGCAACTTGACAGCGTACCTGGAAGGAAGAGAGTTTTGCAGTTGATGCAAGAAGGCATCGTGGAAACTCTGCAAGATGAGACAGAGGATATAAACATTTGCATCGGTCACATTCTCCGTGAAGAGGAAGGAACAACATTTAAGGAAAATATTGAATCGGCGCTGAATATAAAAATTGATACACCTTTAACAGAAATCGGTGTGACAATTGGTACACACGCAGGACCCGGAGCATTGGCAATCGCGTACTGTAAAATGTACGACAAAATAGCTTAACGAAAGTAGGAGGACGAATCATGGACGGATTTTTCAGCAATATGAACACTTGGTTTATACTGGCACAAGTTTTAGGCATAATAACAATTGTATTTGAATTTGCTTCATATCAAATCAAAGATAAGCCGAAGTATTTTCTAACAACGGGGATCGGTAGTTTCTTCTGGCTCACAATGTTCTTCTCGATAGGCATGGCGACCGGTATGGCGACACAGGTGTCACTCATGGTTGCTGCGTCATACAGCACAGTACGTAATTTAGTGTTTTGGAGAATTTTCTCCAAAAATACACCGCAAAGCAAAGAGTTTGGACTTAACTTCTTGCTCGTGATGATAGGCGTAGCACTTGTTGCAGGAACGCTTGCCGTTATTAACTCGCCGCCGGAAGTTAGATGGTTACACACACTAGGCATGATAGCAGCGTTGAGCTTTGTAATTGGTCAATATCTACCCGGAGTTCACTATGTCCGCATAACTGTAACACTCTATGCAATCGTAGTTCTCATGACACAAACTCCGATTAATATTCTATACGGCGACTTCCGCTGGAATATTATGGGTATGGCAATTGAAGCAGCGAAGATTATTTCTGTAATAGTTTTCTACATTCGCTTTTCAAAGAATCCAAAGCAATCTTCATTACAATTTGCAAAACCGTAACATTTTCTACCAGTGATCAGTATTAACAGATACGCAACTTAAATGCATATAAATAAAAACGTGCCCGGTCTCTAACATGTTGGTTGGAGACCGGGCGCTGTATATATTTTTTACAATGCCTATATTATCCGGTTGCACTTTCGTCATTACTAAAGGCTTGTCTGATGAAATTCAAATCATTGTTCGTACTATGTAGCAAGATAAGCTTAAGTCGAGCTCGCAGACCACCTAAATTATAACCACATATGACGCCCAGATCTTTCAGATGTGCACCGCCGCCATAGTAGTCATACGAACTGCCTGCAAAGCCTCCAATGCAGCGACTCACTACAACAACGGGGATATCACGTGCAATGGCATCTTGTAATGTAGGAACAAACTTTGGTGCGACATTGCCGGCTCCAAACCCTTCAATAACAATTCCATCCACACCCTGTTCGATACACGCTCGCAGAAGCAAATCATCCATGCCAAATGACGACTTGATGAGCTGTACATTGGAAGTCATGCTCTTAGGTCTATCATAATTTGGTTGAGCTGTTGCGGGATGGAAAAAGCAAATTCGCTCATCTGTTACTGCTCCCATCGGACCGATTTCCGGTGCCTGGAAAGATGCGACATTGTTAGCATTTGTTTTCACAACATATCGTGGGGATATGATACTTTGGTTGAAATAGACCATCACGCCACGATTTCGAGCTCCTTCGCTTGCTGCGACAAAAACTGCACCATATAAGTTGCCCAGAGAGTCGGCGTATAGCTCATGCATACTTTTCATAGAGCCTGTGAAAACCACAGGTTTGTCAGCCTTGACCAGCAGATAACAAAGATAGGCCATTTCTTCCAATGTATCCGTGCCTTGTATTACGACAACACCGCGTATATCCGGTCGACGAATCATCTCTTCAATCTTGTCTGCCAGCTCCAAGGCAAATTGTGGAGTGAACTGTGGGCTTGGCATACTGGAATAATTAACCAGCTCTATGCTGTAATGCTCTTTCAATGCCGGCAACTCAGATAGGAGTTGCTCGCCGGTTTTGTCCAGCTTAATTTGCTTTGTCTCCGGATTGTAGGTGCTCAAAATCGTGCCACCGGTTACGATGATTGCAACTTTCGGTTTGTGGTCTTGTTGTATGTTATTTTGATCTTGTTGCATTGTTACTTTCTCCTACTGTTGTTATACTGATTGTACCATTAACGATTATTATACTTTAATGTGGTAAAAACGCAAGAGCTGTGTTGTGAGAAAATATTGCGAAATTTTTGTGAATTTTTTGCTTGACAATCATGTTAGACAACCGTATAATGCGTTGTAGGCAATCGTCTAAGAAGTTTGGGATGAATGTGATAGTGAGGAACGCGATGGAGAAAATGAAAAAGCTACCTGACGCTGAATTTGATGTCATGAAAGTTGTTTGGTCAAGTACACCGCCAATAACAGCAAACATCATCATGAAACAGCACGGCAATGGGGAAGGTTGGAAAGTGCAGACTGCAATCTCTCTTTTGCTACGACTGGTTGAACGAGGATTTTTGCGTACGGAGAAAAACGGCAAGGAACGTACGTATTTTCCGATGGTGAACAAAGATGATTATTTGAAGTTTGAAACAGGTAACTTCATGAAGCAATTTCACGATAATTCGTTTTTGAATCTTGTCGCAACAATGTATGATGATAAAGCGTTAAGTGATGATGACATCGGTGAGCTCTTTGAGTGGATAAAAACACGGAGGGATTCATAGCTTGAACATATTTATGATTACACTGCTCATTTGTTCCGTTACCATGTCGGCGCTTGCGGCGTTGTATATGGCGGCGATGCCATTGTTGTCAAAACGCTATTCTGAAAAAGGAAGATACTTCGCTTGGCTTATTGTCGTGATTGGGCTGATTATCCCTTTCAGACCGCAATGGAGCAACCCGCTAGTTAGTGTTGGAACCCCGAACTATGCATCGCCACTTATTGCAGAAGTCAATGTGGCAACACAAAATCCTCTCATAATCCCAATCAACTTGCCATATCTTGATAATGCCGTGGCTTCAGGTGCAGTATCAAACGTTCTATGGTGGCAACTTACAGCCGTAATATGGATTACAGGAGTTGTCGTGCTTCTTGCATATCACATCATAAAGCATACTCGTTTTACAAAGATGGTAAGACGTTGGAGCGAGCCATTAGCAGACGAGTATACGATATCTCTCTTTAAGAGCTTAAAGTCGGAAATGGGGATAGTGAAGCGAATTCCACTTTACCTGTGCCCGTGCGTGAACAGTCCAATGCTTCTCGGTCTTTTCAAGCCCCGAATACTTTTGCCGGCGACAGATTTGGCGGAAGATGAGCTTCGCTTCGTCCTAAAGCATGAGCTTGTGCATTACAAGCGAAAAGATCTTGTGTATAAACACTTAGTTGTAATGGCGACGATAATACATTGGTTTAATCCCATCGTTTATCTGATGGCAAGAATGATAGACGCGTTATGCGAAAGATCTTGTGATACCGAAGTCGTACAACACGAGGATGCAAAAGCACGTCAAGCTTATGGTGAAACCATCATAGGTGTAGCCAGATACCAAGCCAAGGTAAAAACCGCATTGTCAACTGGATTCTATAGTAGCAAGAAATGTATCAAAAATAGAATTACGACAATCATGGACTCGCGTAAGAAGAAGTCCGGATTGATACTTGTTTGCATGGCATTGGTGCTTACGATGTGTGTAGGCTACCTTTTAACCACGTCGCCAATTTCAGCCGCGGTAGATCAAGCAGAGGTTGCCGATGAGTGGGCACAAGTTATGGCAATGTTCAGTACACAAAATCAAGTAAACAACTTACCAGTCCCAAGCTATCTGCCGGAAGGATTTGAAATTGAGCAAACATGGTTCTATCCGCCCATAAATGAGCTCAATGACAATGCAAGCAACAGTGCACTATATATTCGTATCGGCAATGGAACGCAAAGCTTTGATATGGAAATTATGAGCCTTTCGGAGCAGGGGAATGTGTTTGATGGATGGATGCTCGCTTCTCTTGAAAGGACAATCAACGATAGACGTGTTTTCACCGGTCCCGGATGGTTGTCAATTCATATAGACCCGAATGTAAGGTACACGTTCATGTGGGGTGCATTTGACCCTGAACTGACTAGCCCGCCGGACGATGAGGTGCTGGTACGAATCGCCGAATCAATACAATAATATTTATAAAGGAAAAAACAATGAAAAAGATACTATTAATTATTCTCGCAATCGGACTTATATTTACACTTACTGCGTGTGATGATGAAGACATTCTGGAGGAAATCGCACCTCCGCCAATAGACGAGCCATATGAAGAAGCACCTGTAGAAGAAGAGGTGTATGTAGAAGAAGCACCTATAGAAGAAGAACCGTACATAGAAGAGCCGAGCGTAGATGAGTATGATGAGCCGGAAGACAACGATGAGGATGACTCGAGACCCGGTTACGTGCATGGCGATCCTCTTGGGCTAACAATCGTGCAGCTGGAATACGACGGTCCGGGCCCGGGAGCACTTGCAGATATTACATTTATGCATATGTTGAATTATAGCGAGCTTAGCGGCTGGGACGACGGTGGTCACACACTAATGATTCAAACATACACACCTCTAAGTGACTTTGCGGTTATCAGTATTGTGGAAAATCTTGCAGTAGAAGATGAAATTACATTTATTCCAATGGAAACATTCGGAACTGTTGATAACTTCTTGCCCGGCGAAGCGTTTATTATAAACGATTACATATGGATGGGAGGTGCATTTCCGCTGAGTGGAATAACATTTGTTGATGAAAACGGTCAGCGTTGGTTCTTCACCATTTTCCAAAATCAAGCATACCCTGAACACGGTGACATGTATCAGCTAAGAGAGTTCCAACTACGAACAAATGCACTTCCAGCAGACTGGGTAGCCCCGTGGTAATGATTAAATTGTTTTAGTATTAATACAGCACCTCATCATTATGTGACGACTGATGAGGTGCTTCTGCAATATTATTTCGTTGTGTGTCGAGTATGGCATATCTGAGTAGGAGGGCTATTTTATTTGACCATAAGAAACACATCGCTCCTGTTATTCGCTAAATCTTTCATTTGCACAGTATATCCATTTTTGCTGAAGAAAATGAAACTTTCATTGCGTATATCGTTTTTCCACTTTACAACATTTTTCTTTTCATACAGCTTATAAAAGACATCAACGTCCATCGGCTCGTTTGTGTATTTGCATTCACCAAAAATGATATCTGTCCCCGTACTGTCAAAGGCTACAATGTCTATTTCTGTACTATTTTCCCACCAGCGACCGACTTTATTGAACTTAAATGGAAAATCCGATTCTATAGCTAAACTCCATAACATTTGGCGGCAAACATCTTCATAAACATAAGAAACCTGTCGCATTATGAACCCTTCGCGAATTTTTGCCATGACTTGATTTGTGTGACCGGTCTCGATGTTACTTCGCTCAGGATATATAAACATGAACCAAAAATTCAAAAAATTGTCTTTGATTCTATACAGGCCGCGCTTGCATTTTTCGGGATTTTCTTCAGTAACCGGCACATCACGCTCTAAAATATCAAGGTCAATTAGAGTTTTTAAGTATCTGGTCAAACTTGTTTGCTTAACGCCCATGACTGTAGCAATCGCACCTAGCTTATGATTACCAGCTGCAATTGTTCGAAGTATCGCAAAATAGCTTCCTATTTCCGAAACCTCTTGATTAAGCAAGAAATACGGTTCTTCGTAAAGAAAATTTCGAGTATTTATCACATTATTTTCAATTGCTGTCCAAATATCTGCATCCTCGCTGAAGAGCTCAATATATTTTGGAACTCCACCGGTAATGCTATAATATTCAAGAAGCTCATGAAAATTTTTGTTATGATAAAACTCATGATAATGTTGAAAGGCAATGGGTTTAAGCTTAATTTGACCTGTTCTGCGTCCATACAAAGGGCTATCATATGCAAGAGTCTGGGCTTCCATCATAGAGATTAATGACCCACAGAGTATCATCATAATATTCTCTTTTTTTAGACTCTCCCATATTTTTTGAAAAATGGACAAAAATGCCGGATTACTTTTTCCGAGATATTGAAATTCATCAAAAACTATGAGTTTTTTGTAACTCGTCTGATATTGAGAAAGGGCATTGAATACGATTTCCCAGTTGTCCACGTCTACAGCTTTTAACAGTTCATTGTTGGCATAGCTTGCAACGATACTTTTAAAACTGTTTCGATTAGCGGATTCCGGCTCCTCGGTTGCGAGAAAGTAGAGCATGTTTTTATCTTTGCCGAACTCAGAGATGAGTGACGTTTTCCCAACACGACGCCTTCCATAGAGAATGACAAGGGAAGCATCGGGACTATCATATTGATTTTGTAGAAATTCCAGATCATCAAGTCTGTTGACAAAAGTTTTCATCCAGAGCTCCTTTTTGTGCGGTATCACACTATGCAAGAATTACGATATGGTCATTATGTACGAAAGTATAATAATTTGAAGTATAACATGTGAGTGTTATTATGTCAACTCATAATTTATAAGGTGTAGTTAATCTGTGATAATGTCAGGATCTTAATTATCTTTAGAAAATGTCACCCCTGTAAAGTAATGTTAGAATGAAGTTATGAGAACAGGAGTGATATCGTTGACCAGAGAAGAACATACA
>Ga0123355_10001223_pt1 | contig 35809 bp, 20 predicted proteins | sample TergutEmb28metaG_3_FD_89872 | JGI IMG/M metagenome (GOLD analysis project Ga0123355, IMG submission 89872) | Embiratermes neotenicus P1 segment gut microbial communities from Petit-Saut dam, French Guiana - Emb289 P1 | ecosystem: Host-associated > Arthropoda: Insects > Digestive system > Gut ...
AAAGCGTGACAAGAAAAATTTACTTCCAACTGAAAAAGGTATTAACCTAATTCAAGTGCTGCCCGACAAAGTAAAATCGCCACTGCTGACCGCAGACTGGGAAAATAATTTGAAGCGCATGGAATGTGATGAAGTAACTGCATTTAATTTCATGCAATCTATAAACGATTCTATAAATGAAATTGTACATACATATGGCAATGCTACAGCCGAAAACAATAACCCATTTGGCGCAGCGCAAGCTGGCAATGGTGAAACGATAGGGCTATGCCCTCGTTGCGGCGGAAATGTTACCGAAACCCCCAAGGCTTTTTCATGCGAACATACCAAAAACAAGACTTGTGAGTTCGCACTTTGGAAGGAAAATAAGTTTTTTGTATCCCAGGGTAAAAAAATAACCAAGGGTGTTGCAACACAACTCGTAAACAACGGCCAGATATTTATATCAGACCTAAAATCTAAAAAAACAGGAAAAACCTATGGAGCAACAATTTTATTAGACGATAACAAAACAGGTTATGTGAATTTCAAGCTGGAATTTCCTCGCTTCAAATAATACAAGTGCGAAATCGTTGACAGGATATGTATTTCGCGCTACAGTTATCATGGGAGATTTGCAACTAAAAATCACTAGATGAAAGACAGGTGGTGAAAATATAGATAGCAACAAAACGAAAAATCATATACGCAAGTTACTCAAACTTTTGCTAGACGGCATATCCGACATGGCCAAAACGGACGAGTACCGTGCATTTATCAAAGCCGAGGAGCATTTCAAATTCCCTGCCGATGTTATGGCGAAAATCAAAGCTCACAACCCAACATACACCAAAGTGGCTACTTCTACCATATGGGATAAGGTGTTCCGTAGGTCAGTAAAAAAAGATGAAAACTCCTTTAAGCTCAAAACAGGCAATAATCAATATTCATGGTATTTTGACGTAAGTCAAACGATGGGTAAGCCTGTGCCAGTTATTTATCAAAATGTTTCCGGCAAAGTAGAAAGCTATCAACAAATACTGGATTGCCTTACGAAATACTCGACCAGGCAAGTAGTATTCCATAATGGAAAGGATTACTGCGCCGGCATCGGGCAGGACAGTTACGTACAGGATGATGAGATTATTTTGCGTACAGGATTAAGCGAACAGCAAGTCATATTCGCTATTGTTCGTGAAATCATAAGACAAAATCACGAATCTGCAATAGTGGTTGAGGCGGCTAGTTACATTGTCTGCCGACTGCTAAATATCGACACTTCAATTTTTTCATTCGGTTATTTGCTGGAACTTCTTGATTTTGACGTTACCATTAAAGCCTTTGACACCACAATACAGGAAACAGTAGCAAATGAAACTACCATTTTTGCTGAATATCTATATGCTAATCTCCCATTTTTACAAAACACAGCACCTAGCGGTGAAGATATCCAGCCCAGTACAGACATAGACCATCGCATTGTCAAAATCCTTGGAAATTTTAGCGACACTCTCCCCGATAAAGGTATCGACATGGATTCTGTTCGCAAATACGGCTACACAGATGAAAAAATGCTACCTATTCGTCATGTAGCGGCAGAAAGGTTATTTTCTAAAGGCAGAGAAGTATATATGCTGTACAAGAATAACTCCGAAGTGCAGGTAGAAAACAAAGATGAAATAACTAAACATCGTGGTTATTTTGGCATTTCAGCAGACGATTGGATGGCAGCTAAAATTCAAATGTTACAAGACAGTATAGGCACTGCGACTGTTGCTATAAATAGTTGGAGTAAACTTGCAAATGTTTCCGAGCAGAAGGAGGATGAAAAAATCAGTCAAAATTCAGAAACTCAAACCAGCGAAAATGACAAAAAACAAATGGATGCCCTAACTGTTAATGCGAACGGCAGTGTTGTAATCGTTTCAGACGATATAAATTTTAGTGATATTGAAAACGAAGTTTGGCTCGAAACGGCACTTCCCGATTTGCTTAACCAGCCAAATTTTAACGAAAAAGATGTGCCGTATTTTGCGAGTAAAAATGCCGTTGTGTGTACTGTACACAAAAAGATAAATGCACTGATGTTAGAGCATTGTGTCAAATGCATAACATGGGCTATAAAAAAATACAGAAACAAAGTTCCGGAAACCAAAAATTATACGCATGACATTTCCACTGCTGTCGCTCATGTATACAGCACATTCACTTATAAACATATAATCGAGGTCCTCGATAAGCATAGAGCGGAAATCAAAGCCCCAGCGTCAATGAAGCTGCGCTTTGAGCAATGTCTTATTGCATATCACAAAGTACACAGAAATAGAACAAAAAAATCTACGCCCGAAGATGACTTTAAGCGTCATGCGACTAACTCAAATGGTAGTGACGAAACTACGCAGGACAACCACACTTCTAACGACCGCACATTAGAAATTCGCAGCATTATCGAAACCTACAATAAACAAATCAATGAAAAACGCCCCAAGGCAGACCCCAACAAAATGCCATCTATGTCGCATACCGCGCGTAAAAAACAATAATTAGCAGAGGAGTTGATTTATGTCAGCTATGTATAAACAGTACGTTGATATGTTAAAGGAAGAAACTCTACAATCAACACAAAGCATGGAAAATTGGCTGCGGTATATAGACGGAGCCAGCAGAAACTATAAATATGGTTTTAGTGAACAGTTGCTAATAAACAACCAAAAACCAGATGCAACAGCCATTGCAGATTATGAAACATGGCGAGATAAGCTCGGCAGAGTGATAAAAACAGGCACAGCCATGTACTTGCCTGTTAATGTCGGCGGAAAGCTAACCGTTAAAAACTATTTTGATGTGGCAGATACCATTGTTACTAAAAATTCTTTACCTATACCCCAGTGGGGATATAGTTCAGAGCATGAGCAATCGGTAAGAGAAGGATTGCTCAATCAGTACGGATTGCCTGGGGTGCTTCCGGAAGGTGGTGACTTGGGCGAGATTTTAGACTTAACATACGATGGCCTGTTTACAAAATACTTCAACGAAAATGTTGAAGCAATAAACTCGGCACTCGAAGGAAGTGGCTTGTTCACCGCCGATATGTACGCAGATGAAAAATATATGCAACAGCAAATATTTGAAACAGCGGTGTATGCCAGTACAGCACTCATAACTAACAAGCGTTTGGGTATCAGGTCTGAATATAACGATATTCTTGTGGGCTTTATAGAACCTAACCTACACTTTTTCAACACAGAGGACAGTATCAATGCCCTTGGCAACGCCGCAAGTAGTCTTAGTGAAGAATATTTGCGAACTATAGAAGTTGCCGTTAAATCCTATGACAAAGAACAACAAAAAATAAAGGAGCGTGAGCTTAATGAGCAAGGAGTACATTCCGGTAGCGACAAACAACACGGTTTATTACGAGCCGCAGACCAAGCAGGAGTTCGAGGAAATGACCGAGCAGATGCAAGTGGGCGATATGATACTCAACAAGTGGGTATTCAACGGCCTGTGGTACGTGATGGGCTTGATGGACAAAAACGACCCAACAACCAAGATGCTATTTCCCAACATAGTAATGGACGAGGTATTGCAACCGTTGACACGCTGGGGCATAGCACGGATGGATTACTTGAAGAAACACAAGAAATTCATGGCGGCGCAAATGGGAACAGTCGGCCTACACAAACATTGCCTGGAGATAGAGGAACAGGCAGAAACACGGAAGAAATCAATGATGGAAGCCTTTCGCAAGAACCCGACCAACAAAGTCACGGAGCAGGACAAGGCCGAGGACCCGATAGCATGGGCCGGCAGAATGAACAACTATCAGGCGAGAGTACACGAAATAATCAACAACGACCTGATTTACGCATAAACAGAGAAGAATCAAGCGAAACACCAGTTGAAGCATCCATAGATATGGGTGCTTTTTCTATGCAAAAAATCCCGCCTATGTTTGTGATTGACTGGGATGAAGCGCAAAACGATTTTGACCTTAACTTGTACGAAGATGGAGATATGGTAGCATACAACAAAGATGGTGTTTCTTTTAAGGTCGGTAAAGTTGGTGAATATAATTTTATTACATCAACAACGAGCATAACACCAGTAGGCGATATTTTAGGTGATATAGCCATTCCCGATTTTGTACGTGAACAAATGAGAGCGTACCGTAATGGCGATATTACTGCCGACCAAGTTCGCGCAGAGACTTTGCAAAGACTGGAAATGTATAAGCCCCAGCCAGAAGTTGAAATCTCACAACAGGAATCAGAAGTTCTGGCAGAAGAAACACCCAGGGAATATCCGGTTGGCGTGTCGCACAGCCCCTTACTAAAAGGTTGGTACGATGCATTTGAACAAGACGAGGAGCTGACCTATAACTTGGCGCGTGGCTTTAACAAAATGCTATCTGATGGTTTAACCATAACTAGCCAAGACCAATTTGAAGCTGCCTTTGAAAAAATGTCTGCGCCAATTTTACAGCAATCAAAGCTCACGGATGCTGCCTTTAAGGTGCTTGGCAACAAGAATGTTACGATTACTGGGCAACAATCCATTGGCTACGGCTCATTAGGCAATGGTACGACTTTTTGGGATAGGTTAAACGAAAATCCCGAAACTAGGGATTATTACTCCTTGGCACATATTTCGGAAGAAGGTGAGATTAGCTGGCGCGTTGCGGATGATTATTTTCCTGATGAACATCAAGATTATTTCAAAGGGCAAATAGAAAATTACGCAGATAGTATAAAGCATGTGCAAATAACACTACAGCAGCAAGAGCCAGCCGAAGTTAAAATCGGTGATGTTTTACTTATGCAAAACAAACAATGGCTTGTTGAAGCAATTAACAGCGATTTCAGTATTAAACTGAAAAACGTTGACCCAAGCGATACCCAAGCTGGCCAAATATTTATGGGCCGGTGGAGAGAAAAGTTAGATGAAATTGGTTTTTCAATCGTTATTCCGCAGTCACAAAATACTGGCAGTGTAGGTTTTGCCAAAACTCTAACCAGACCAACGAAAAAGCAAGTTGTAAACGATATGCAATTATCACTTGATTCATTCGAGGAAATAGACACGCCTAACAACAGTGCGCCAATACAAACATCGCTCCAAGGCACTCCAATATGGCAAGACTACCAAACAATCGCCAGTCAACATAGCAACCATGTTTTGTTTTACAGGCTTGGTGATTTTTACGAGGTCTTGGGCGACAATGCACCAAATCTATCCGAAACTTTGAATGTATCGCTAACAAGCCGAGATGTTGGGCTTGAAGAACGTGCGCCTATGTTTGGAGTACCGCAACATACCCTGGAAAATTATCTGGCAATTCTCGCAGATAAGGGCATTGATGTAGTTGTGCGGCATGGGCAGGGCGAAATAGAAGTAAAACCAGCTCCGCAAAAAGAAATGGCTATACAGCACCCATCAGGAGCAACCGAAAAAGTTGTACAGACTTTATCCCCACTGGGGAACAATGAAAATGATTTGCTGCCAAATGTTGACAAATTGCTAAGTGAAGGCAACACGGATTACTATTTATTACACTTCCCTGAAGGAAACAAAAATATAGCCGAACTAAGCCGTGACACTCTTTCGTTGATAACCGAAGCAACGGATAACTATGTTATTTGTGCTGATGTACTCGCTTTATCAGAGGAACAAATGAAGTTGAAAAGTGGTTTTCTTACATTTCGAAAAATGCCTCGTGACTGGAATCTTTTACCCAAGGCAGCACAGGTGAAAATGCGGGAAATGCGCCCTGATATTGAACAACAATGGCGTGACGATAACAAAACTTTACATAGTCTTATCAACCTCGACCACGAAACGCTTAATTCCCATGACGGCCATCAAGATTGCCAAATTCAAGCATTTTTGGGTGATAAGCAAGCAGGCGACCGTATAGGAGTTGTAAACTACAGCGTTTTAGACGGAAAGCCCCTTATTGTAAATATTGAAGTAGATGAGCATTACCGCCGTGAAGGTATCGCCACATCAATGATTAGTTATCTCGCTAACCAATTCCCTAATGCAAATATTGGATGGGGTGCGCTGACAGATGACGGTGCGGCACTAAAGGAATCTATAAATAATGCAGTCAATACCATTATGATAGCCGAACCTCCGCAAGGTGAACCCTTTGACTGGACTAAAACTGTAGATGAAATTGCAAAGGACACGGCCAATTACATTGAGCCTTTTGTAGTTATTGAATTTATGGAAGGTGGACTGGACCGGGCTTTCAACAGAATGGATAGACTGACCTTTCGAGAAGCAGATGTAAAATTCAAAGAAATTGAAAGGGCGTTTAGGTCAAATGTGGAAAACATGGGCTATGACAAAACCTTTGGTGCCGTACTTTACAAAGAAAATCCCGAAGATACCGAATTATCAGTTTACGGCTTTAGGTATGACGTTGGCGATTATGACGAAGAACGCTCTGGACTTTATAACCACATAAATAATTATTGGTGCTATATCGAAGAAGCAAAAACCGCAAAACCAGATGCATACTCCCATGTTTCTGATGAGAGCATTGCAAACGCTAAGAAAATGTTGGGCGTTCTTGCTGATTATGTAGATGTTGTACATATTTATAAACCTCAAGTACCAAACCGCACTCCGCAAATCGGTGATGAAGTCTACCACGGCGGCGTATTGCACCGCTTAGATGGCATAGACGGCATTATGATTAAACTATATAACCTTGAAACAAACAACGTAGCAGCCATGATTACGACAAAAGAGCGTTTCTTTGAGGGATTGCAAGAGGATGAGCGTAACCGTCATTTATTCTTTCAAAATGTACAGAGCGATTTACCAGTCATACACAACGCTGATACAACGAAAAGTCGTGTAGATAAACTCAACGAAGCAGTATCGGGTATAGTCGGCAGGGTACAACCGCTTCCCAAGTTTCCAACGCTTGAAGCTGTTGAAGCAGAACTTGACCGCAAAATTGGTTTGATGGCTGATAGCCCCGATTTTGAAAAAATCAAAGAAGCGGTCGGCTATTGGAAAAATTGGCGTACAATGTCCCATCGTGTAGGGATAGCCACAAATGTGCTTGTAAACCAGATTAACGAGTTTGACGATGCACAGGCAGTTGAATGGTTTGCCAAAATTCCATGGGATAACTGGCGTGAAGCGTTAGACATTGGTGATTTTGAATTGCTCAGCCACAACATACGCCATACAGACAATAAGCAGGAAAAGGAAGAAATCTCAGCCGCAAAAAACTTCCGCTTGGATAACATCGACTATGAAAGCATATCTGCTGGCGGAGCAAAATCAAAATTCAAGCGAAACATAGAAGCTATCCGCACTTTACAAGCCATTGAAGCCGATGGGCGCAGGGCAACGCTGGAAGAACAAGAAATACTGGCTCATTATGTTGGCTGGGGCGGTGTCGCTGATGCATTTAATGCACGAAACGAGCAATGGAGTGCGGAACATAACGAGTTGAAAGAATTGCTGACCCATGACGAATACAACGCCGCCAGAGCATCCGTACTTACCGCTTACTATACAGAACCTACAATAATGAATGCCATGTGGGATAAAGTTGAGAATTAGGCAGATTTGAAAATTACGGCGATAACCTAAAAAATGTAAACATACTTGAACCGTCTGCTGGTGTTGGTAATTTCTTAGGCGTTATGCCGGAACATATCGGAACCAATGCAAATGTTCATGCCGTAGAACTCGATTCCATTAGCGGGCGCATTGCCAAGCAACTTTACCCCGCTGCAAAAATTCAAATAAGGGGGTTTGAAAAAACACTTTTCCAAAACGATATGTTTGACGTAGTAGTAGGAAACGTGCCGTTTTCTGAATCAATAAAACCTGTTGATTGGCAATATGACAAGGACAACTTCCTTATCCATGATTATTTCTTTAATAAGGCATTGGACAAGGTACGGCCAGGCGGCGTGGTTGCGTTCATTACATCGGCGGGTACACTCGATAAGGCTGACGACAAAGCCCGCATAATGATGGCAGAAAAAGCAGAGTTATTGGGTGCTATCCGTCTGCCAAACAATGCTTTCAAGGCCAACGCAGGTACAGAAGTTGTGTCGGATATCATCTTTTTGCAAAAACGTGAAGAACCGTTGGATTTATCACTAAGCAACATTATACCTGATGAACTTGATTGGGTACACTCGATTGTAACAAGAGTAGCAGGCAAAAACCCAAAGTTTGACAGTTGGCAAAATACACAACTAACGAATAGTTATTTTGTTGATAATCCTCACATGGTACTTGGCGAAAACACCACCGTCACCAGTCAATACGGATTAAAAGACACAATTATGCCAATCGAGGGGGCTGACCTTGGCGAGCAACTGCGTACCGCAATGACAAACATTGTGGGTGTCATTCCTGTCCGAAATGTGCCGGAAACGGATATTGATGAAGAAGAGCATGATAATTACTTTTTTTATTCGGATGAAAAAGGAGCTTATCAAAAATCGCCTTACGAAAATGAAGAAAGCGCGTGGATATACGAGGACATCAAAAACAATGCATTTGCAGTTATTGATGATAAAGTTTATTTCCGCACCAACCATCGTCTTGACGTTGTAAATGCGCCAGCCACCACATTGGAACGAATAAAAGGCATGGTTTCTCTACGAAACGTTCTCCGCGACATAATTCAAGCACAAGTTGACGATAGACCAGATATTGAAATTACGAATTTACAAAACGAGTTGAATATCGTCTACGATAATTTCAGTAAGCAATATGGTCTTATCACTTCAAATAGTAACGGCAATGCATTTGACAAAGATGACTCTTATTACTTACTGACATCGCTGGAAAAACTGAATGACGAATTGGAGTTCGAGGGTAAGTCTGACATTTTCACAAAACGCACCATCAAGCCACATATTGAAATAACTTCTGTAGATACATCTGCCGAAGCCCTGGGCGTATCAATTGGTTATCGTGGGCAGGTTGACCTTAATTACATGGCTGAGCTTACGGGTTTTGATAAAGACCGAATCATTAACGACCTGCGGGGCGTTATTTTTTTGGAGGCACGTTATCATTATGACGAAAATAATAATAGCGTTATCGAGGCAAACTCCGAGCGTTATGTCACTGCTGACGAGTATCTATCTGGCAATGTTCGTGTGAAACTGGAAAATGCAAAAAAATTGGCGGTGATTGACCCACGTTTTGAAACTAACGTTGCCGCATTGGAAATCGCACAGCCCGCGCCCCTCGAAGCACATGAAATTTACGTGCGCGTTGGCACTACATGGATTGACAAGGGTTATGTTCAACAGTTTATGAATGAAATCCTGGAAACACCAAATTCGTATAGTGATGAAATTGGCGAGGACGGCAAGCGTACCAGTTCATGGGTAACTGACAAGCAAGCCGAACGCGATAGAATCACCGTTCAATATTCAAAAGTAACCAATGAATGGCGAGTAACCAACAAAAACATAATTTCAGGTACAAATATCAAGGCTAGTGTTGAATATGGTACCGGCCGCATCAATGCCTATCATATCTTGGAGCAGACACTCAACCTTAAAGAAGTGGTTGTTAAGGATAAGGTGATAGACCATGAGGGCAAAGAGCGTGATGTAGTAAATGAGGAAGAAACTGTACTCGCCAAGCAAAAACAAGAGGATTTGAAGGTCGCTTTTAGAGAGTGGATTTTCAAGAACCCTGTGCGCCGGGAAACACTTGTAGCCACTTACAACGAGCGATTTAATTCTACTCGCCCTCGTGAATATGACGGCAGCCACATCACATTTGGCGGCATGAACGCCGAAATTAAACTCGAACCGCACCAAGTCAACGCTGTAGCGCGTGTTATGTACGGCGGTAATACACTTCTAGCACATGAAGTAGGTGCAGGCAAAAGTTTTGAAATGATTGCCGCCGCAATGGAAGCTAAACGCATTGGGTTATGTAGCAAGTCGCTTATCGTCGTACCAAAACACCTTACCGGACAAATGGCAAGCGAATTTTTACGCCTTTACCCCAACGCAAATATCCTCGTTGCCACAGACAAAACATTCGAGCCGAAAAACCGCAAGAAGTTCTGTGCCAAAATCGCAACTGGGAATTACGATGCCATAATCATGGGGCATACCCAATTTGAAATGATACCGCTATCCAAGGAAAACCAAGAACGCTACTACAAAGAACAGTTTGAACAGTTAGTTAATGCCATCAGTGAAGCTAAGGCCGCCGATAGTGGTTATTTTACCGTTAAACAAATGGAAAACACCAAAAATAAGGTGAAATTGAAACTGGATAACCTGTATAAAGACGACAGAAAAGATGATGTAATCACCTTTGAACAGCTTGGGGTGGATAAAATCTTTGTTGATGAAAGCCACTCATACAAAAATTTGCACCTATATACAAAAATGCGTAATGTGGCGGGCATCAGCCAGACCGAAGCCCAAAAGTCTGCGGATATGTTTATGAAATGTAGGTATTTAGATGAAGAAACAGGAAGTAAAGGTGTTGTATTCGCTACAGGAACGCCCATATCGAACTCGCTCACCGAAATGTACACAGTTCAAAGGTATTTGCAATATGAAACGCTGCAAGACCTAAATTTGCACCATTTTGACCAGTGGGCATCCATATTCACCGAGCCTACGAGTGATATGGAACTTGCCCCGGAAGGCGGCGGCTACCGGTTGCGAACCCGCTGTGCAAAATTTCAAAATTTACCCGAACTTATGAACACATTTTTTGAGGTTGCAGATATAAAAACCGCTGAAACCCTTAATCTTCCACGCCCCAAAGCGAACTTTCATACAATAAGCTGTGAGCCAACGCAGTTGCAAAAAACAATGGTGCAGGGCTTGTCTGAACGAGCGGACAAGGTACGTAGTAGAGCTGTGCATCCAACCGTCGATAATATGCTGGCGATAACAAATGACGGTCGCAAGCTGGGCTTAGACCAGCGCGTAATCAACCCGGATTTACCTGATGACCCTAACTCCAAAATCAATGCAGCAACAGAGAATATCTTCAATATATGGGATAAAACCAAGGCAGACAGGCTTACCCAAGTGGTATTTTGCGACTTATCTACACCAAGCGCACGAAACAAAAAGGAGCATGGTTTTAACGTATATGATGATATAAAGCAAAAGCTCATTGACAGAGGCATACCTGAAAATGAAATTGCTTTCGTTCATGACTACAATTCAGACAAGCAAAAACAAAAATTGTTTGCACAAGTTCGCTCAGGCACTATAAGAGTTGTGTTTGGCTCAACTGAAAAAATGGGTGCCGGGACCAACATCCAGGACAAACTCATTGCCCTGCACTCACTTGACTGTCCATGGCGGCCGTCCGACCTGGCGCAGCGCGAGGGGCGCATTCTACGGAGGGGCAACAGCAACCCCGAAATCGACATCTACAAGTATGTCACAAAAGACACCTTTGATGCGTACCTTTACCAGACCATAGAGAAAAAGCAACAATTCATAAGCCAAATTATGACTGAAAAATCTCCTGTGCGTACAGTTGATGATGTAGACCAGAGCGTTCTTGACTATGCCGAAATTAAAGCTCTTTGCGTAGGCAACCCAAAAATAAAAGAAAAAATGGACTTAGAGCATGACTTAAAAAAATTAACTGCTCTACAAGCCCAATACAAAAAGAACCTCTATCGCATGGAAAACTCACTTATGAAACATTTCCCTGCACAAATTACAGCTAAAGAGCGCAATATCGAAAACTACATAGCTGATGAACAGCGGTTAGCAAAGGGTACTGTTACTGTTGGCGAAGGTATTTCGCCTATGGTTGTTGATGGCATCACATATAATGAGCGTGTCAAGGCCGGCGAAGCGGTTAAGTCGGCTTGCAAAAGTGTAGATACTACCGACGGCGTAAAAGTTGGTACATATCGGGGTTTCGAACTGCATTTATCGTTTGACAAGTTTGGCATGGGGCATCGCTTGACGGTGCGTGGTGATATGTCGTATCCCATTAAATTAGAAGGAAACTTTTCAACTCAGGGTGTAGTTACTCGTATTGATAATGCTTTGGACAAAATCTCTGAATATATCAAAACGGAGAAAGACAGCCTTGAAAACACCAAAATTCAAGTGGAAACTGCCAAAATCGAAGTAGCAAAACCATTCCCTCAAGAGGAAGAAATGAAGGAAAAGACCGCGCGTGTTACCCAGCTTAGTGTTGAGTTGAGTCTTGATGCGCAAAAAGTGCAAGCAAGCGAAATTGATGTTGATGAAGCCATTATTGATAATTATGACATAGAACATGACGCAGATGAAAACACAACCGAAATAATTTATGAACATCAAAACAATGTCGTAGATAGCATGGAAGCATTTGATGTCACAAAAAATGATGGGAAAAGCGCTTATGTTGGTGGTAACGTATTCATTGACGAGTTTGCCGAAAAAACAGCCAGCAAGCCAGGCAATCAACTTCAACATGAAGGTCTAGTTAATAAAAATATTGCAAATGGGATGATAATGCATGATACTACAAAATCAGCAGCCACATCACAACAGCCAACTGAACAGCCGAAACCAGTTAAAAAGCGAAATTATCACGAAATATAATTTTGTTTTATGAAAGACCAGTTTGAGGGTAGCGGAAAATGCTACCCTCAATTTTTTTAGCTATTTTTATGCTGCAAAACTATTACAGAGAAGGGATTGATGAGTATGAGCAAAAAACGTGTACGCAACAACAGGATTTATTTTCACTTAGACGATAATGAGAAAAAAACACTAGAACAAAGAATGGCCGCCGTTGGTATTAAAAACCGTGATGGCTTCGCGCGCAAAATGATTTTGGATGGCTACATAGTTCAGATTGACACGAAATCTACCGAGGAATTAGTTCGCCTTATCAAAAACGCAACCAACAACATCAATCAAATAGCGAAAAGGGCGAATGAGAGTGGCAGCGTTTATGAAAATGATGTGCTTGACTTGCTTACGGAATGTAACCGCCTCGTTCCATTGGTTGTAGAAGCCCATAGAAATGTTGCAATACTAAGCAAAAATTAAGGCGCGAACATTCCAAATAAAAGGAGGTGCAAAATGGCAACAACATGGATTAAACCGACCTATGCCCATAACCGCTACAGTAGCAAGACAACTATCAAGCGTAAAATTGATTACATAACTAACAAGGAAAAAACCCAAAACACCGAAGTAATTTCAATCAACGATTATGTGCAAAATCCCTACAAAACAGAAAACAAAGAATTAGTCACAGGCTACGAATGTTTCCCCGATTACGCCGCCGACCAATTCGCAACATCAATGGATTTGTATGAGCGAAACACAGGGCGAAAACATAAGGATAATTCTATATTGCTTTATCATATGCGACAATCCTTCGCACCGGGAGAAGTTGACCCTGTGATTGCTAACCGAATTGGGTATGAGTTGGCTCTTGAATTTACCAAAGGCGAACACGCATTTGTTGTAGCCACGCACACCGATAAATCACATATCCATAACCACGTAGTCATAAATGCATTTAATTTGAATTGTGACGGTAAGTTCCGTGACCCATGGCGCAGTGGAAAGAGACACGTTGCTAAAATTTCTGATAAACTTTGTAAGGAATACGAATTATCTGTAATAGAAGTAAAACATGGCTGGCGTGACCCCTATAACGAATGGGAGATAAAGAAAGGCATTACAAAGGCAGATAAAGAGCCGACCAAACGAGAGCAGCTTGAAAACATTATCGCCATTTGCCTAGAAAAACAGCCGAAAGATATTACGCAATTGCTGAAATATCTTGAAGATTACTCTTGCTTTGCAAAAAAGCGAGGTAACAATATTTCAATTACCGTCCCATTTTCTAAAAATCCAATTCGTCTAAAGTCGCTGGCGGAACAATTTACGGAAACAGGAATCAAAAAGCAGATTGATGAAATGCATAACCGAAATGCGAAGACCAGGGAATTGCGGTTAATTATTGATATTCAAAATTCATTAAAAGCTACCGAGAACATTGGCTATAAAAAATGGGCCGAGAAATTTAACTTAGAGCAAATGTCGCAGACACTTTTGTTTATCGAAAAGCATCAACTTTCATTATTGGAACTGCAAAACATGGCAACACAAAAACCCAAAGTTTTGCAAGGTATCAAAAATGAAATAGAAGCTGAAGACAAAAAGCTACATCAAATTTCATTGCTTCAAAGGCATATTGGCAATTACGGCAAAACCAAAGATACTTACAAACAGTACAAACAATCAAAAAATCACGAACAATTCAAACAGGAAAACATCAAGGCTGTCTCCGATCACGAAGCAGCTAGAGCATATTTTGATGATTGCGGTTATGGTTTTACAAACGGAAATAAATTGCCTACGATGAAAGAATTGAAAGAACAGTATGCTTCGCATAGCGCAAATAAAAAATCCTTATGGGCAAAATATCACGAGGTGCGAAATGCCGATAAGGAAATAGATAATGCGTGGCAGAATGTTAAAACGCTTCTTAATTTGAAGGATGATACCGAATTAGAAAAGGGCTTAGAGAATAGGAAGTCTAGTAGAAATGCCCCCGATTTGTAAAACTAAATTACTGCAATTTCTTTTTGCAGCGGAACGCTTAACAAAAAAGCGTTCCGCTTTTTTGATTGGGTAGGTTGCGGATTTATCCGCAATCGTAGGGCTATGCCCTGGGATAAATTCGTGTAGCTTGCGTAATGAATTTATCAGGGTCAAGGGAAATTTCCCTTGCAAGCTGTATGGTGCGGAAGCCCATACCCTGCTTGCGCATATACGGCTATCCCCTTGTGGAGAGCGGTGTATGCGGGTTTTAAGCCATAAAAGAAAAAATTGATTTGCTTTTGTGTTCTTGAATTTAGCGCATTAACAAAGTACAATTACATAATACAATGCAAAGATTGGAGCGCGAACAACATGGACAAAAACAAAACTGGTGAATTGATAAATGCCGAAATTGCCCTTATCGAAAATAGTGGCCAAATTCTTTTTTGCAAAATTTCAAATTTAATCGAACAAAGTCGGCGTGAAATTTATACTCATGCTAGTAGTGCAATCATTAGAATGTTTTGGGAAATCGGTAAGTTCATTAACGAAGATATATTAGAAAATAAGCGCGCCGACTACGGTAAAAAGATTGTGTCGCGGGTCGCTACACAATTGGCAGAAAAATATGGACGAACATACGAAACCAGAAATTTACGTCGTATGATGCAGTTCAATGAACAGTTTTCAAATTTTGGAATTGTGTCGCAGGTCGCTACACATTTGAGTTGGGCGCATATCGTTGAAATTCTTCCATTAAAAACGGTTGAAGCAAAGCTATATTACATGAGCGAAGCATCTCGTGGACTCATCGGTAGAGATGGCTTGCGTGAAATGATTTCTCGCAAAGCATATGAGCGCAGGGAAATTGCAGACACACAAATTACAGCAACATCACCAATTCCGCTTGGAACTTTCAAGGACCCATATTTATTTGATACGCTCGGAATAAAAGACGAATATTTAGAAGCAGATGTTGAAAATGCGATTTTGCGTGAATTGGAAAAATTCATTTTAGAGTTTGGCAAAGGTTTTACTTTTGTTGAAAGACAAAAACGAATGATAATTGACGGCAAAGATTTTGAACTTGATGTACTATTTTATAACCGCTATCTAAAGCGGTTGGTTGCCGTAGAGTTAAAGCGAGAAGAATTTCACGCAAGCGCGGCAGGGCAAATGAAATTGTACTTAAAATGGTTGAACCGTTATGAAAGGCAAGAAGGTGAAAATGAACCCATCGGCTTAATTCTTTGTGCAGGTGGCAACCATCGGGAGCAGATTGAGCTTTTGGAAATGGACAAGGATGGAATTATGGTTGCTGAATATTGGACTACCCTCCCGCCCAAAGCTGAATTTGAACAAAAAATCCAAACCATACTTGCCGAAACTCGTGAGCGAATGCTACAGCGGAATTTAATTATGTCTGAAAATGAAATTTACACCGAAGGCAGTATCGGTATAAACATCGGTAAAAATGAAACGCAGAAATAATGACGGTAAAAAGTTCGGTGTAAAGCTAAACTTAACTCAAAAAAATCCGCATTCCAATGACCGAGGATGCAATAATCAGCACACAAAAGATTTTTGAAATAGTTGGAATTACAAAAAAAGATGGGCTTAGTTAAGCGCGTGGGTGCTGATAAAAATGGGGCATGGATTGACATATGATTATGTACTCTTTGATTAGAGGGGCGCAGGCCTCTTCTTCTTAGATGCTACGGTATCCTTTTATGATTCTCTCCGTGCATATAAACTTCTCAATCCATTAAAATTGCTCCGTCGCAGGATTGATACGACAATACTCCGTTCTCCAACAAACAAAACACTGCTTGCCAAAAGCATTTGTTTTTGTTCTAGGCTTACAATCGCCACTACCATTACAATCATATAGAAACCTCTCGTTCAGATTTTTTTCCAAAATATTAAAAACTCTCCGCTAAGTCAACGGAGAGTTTGGGGAAAATGGAGAACTTGAAGAGAAACACATCTATTACCACAGCCGATTATAAAGCCTGTACAAGATAAGCGCCGCATCCCCACGAGTCATGGAGTCTCTTGGCATAAATCTATCATCTGCCCGGGGTATGAACAATTGAACTTGCGTCGCAAGTGCTAAATCATCAATGCTCCAGTTTGCAAAATCATTTCTATCGGCAAATCTTTGCAATATTGCATTTGGGTTGGTTGGGGTGCGGTATCCCATGCGTGTGCGTAAAACTCTTGCAGACAGTGCGGTTAGCTGGTCACGCGGCAATATCATGTGCGGTGAAAATCTATTGTTGCCTGTACCGTGCATAATGCCGTGGTGGTTGGCTGATCCAGCCGCACCAAAAAACCAATCTGCACGTTGTACATCTGCAAATCCGCCATTGGCGTTAGGGTCGTGTATACCTAACATACGTGTTACTAGCTGTGCAATTTGCGCACGGTTGATAGATGCATTTGGGTCAAAACGCCCGCCACCAACACCGGATATCATGCCATGAGAGGCCAAGTGACGTATTGCATTTTGTGCCTCTCGTGAAAGGTGTTGTATGTCGGTGAAATCCACACGATTTTCTACCACTACATATGTGTCACTTGCAGTTATAAACGCCTCACGCTTTCCTGTTACAGGGTTGCGGATGCCGCCTACAAAATCTCCATTGCTGCGCCGTTGTATTGCCATATAGTTGGAGTTATTATTGCATGGCACTGCTATACGTGCGGGCTGCGCAATTGGGCGGCTGAAAACTACCTCGTATGAATTGCCTGCTGTAATGCTTACTGTTAGTGGTGCTGTGCGTACCTCGCTTTCGACAAATGCCTCAGAAAATGTTATTGAGAAACTTGGTGTTAGTACGATAAATTGTTCGATGCTGGTGTTCTGTGTTGTAGGGTCAATGTTTATTGATATTTGTTCGGAGTCTGAGATAAAGGCGACGGATGGGCGCAGGTCGCGTTGGAGTTGGTAGTTGTTTTGTTGGAGCATGGATTCTATGGCGGTTTGTGTTTGATGTGCAACAGCTTGCGATTGTGATACTGTTGCTTGGGATATTTGTATGTTGTTGCCAACTTGAATTTGTGCGGCGCGGGCTATTGCATTGTCAGCAAATAATTCAAGTTGCCCTGCCGCAAGTTCAGCTTGCGTCGCGCTACTAAGAGTTTCACGAACAGCTTGTACCGCTGTTTCAGAATCTGTGACATTTGCAAGGGCATCAGAAGTTATAGAACTGTGATTTGGTTGATTAATTGGTGGTTGTACTGATGGCGTTACGTTTGGTGCACTTGGCGTAGGCATTTGACTGTTGTTTACAATGTCCCCTGAAATAGTTCCACCTGTCCATATAAATGTCCCGTTAAACCACCCCCCCATACTTACACCTATACCACCTTCAATACTGCCACCAGCCATCGTGAACTCGGCTTCTAATCCTAGGCTTACACCAGTGCCTTCGGCTACTATACGCCCTCCATTCATAATGAACGAGCCGCCTGGCCATGTAACCCCGCCGTTCCGCCCTAGCTCGACACCTGTAACTCCGCTAATCAAACCATCATTCATAACGAACGAGCCGCCACGGTTCTCAAAACTACCGATAGTTCCTCCATTCATCACAAAAGAAGATGTTTCTCCTCGCGAAATAGTAACACGCCCAGCAATCATACCGTTTTCCAAAATGAGTTCGCCACCATCGCTAATAGCTACACCACCACTAAGTGTTGGTCCATCAAATACGACACGCCCACCTTGTCGGATATCAAGATAGGTCCAGTGTAGTGAGTCTCCAGAAGATATAACGTGATTTCCACGTATAGTAACATGATGATTGATATTGTTGGGGCCTCTTCTGACTTCAATATTTGCTAATAATGTAATAGTAGAAACACTTGTATCTCTAAGTGCTGCGTTTAGTTCCTGTTCAGTACGCACACTTACATTAGAGGCATATACTTTCACCTCAAAAACAGGCATTATTGCCAAAATCATTACTACAATCAATACTAACGACGTAAAGCGTTTTTTCATCACTGTCGTCCTCTCCCTTTGTTTACCATATTTTATTATGAAGTCTGTATAAGACAAGTGCTGCGTCGCCACGAGTCATGGAGTCTCTTGGCATAAACCTACCATCTGCCCGGGGTATGAACAATTGAACCTGCGTCGCAAGTGCTAAATCATCAATACTCCAGTTTGCAAAATCATTTCTATCGGTAAATCTTTGCAATATTACATTTGGGTTAGTTGGAGTGCGGTATCCCATACGTGTGCGCAAAACTCTCGCAGACAGTGCGGTTAGCTGGTCACGCGGCAATATCATATGCGGTGAAAACCTATTGTTGCCTGTACCGTGCATAATGCCGTGGTGGTTGGCCGAACCTGCCGCACCAAAAAACCAATCTGCACGTTGTACATCTGCAAAGCCGCCATTGGCATTGGGGTCATGTATACCCAGCATTCGTGTTACTAGCTGTGCAATTTGCGCACGGTTGATAGATGCATTAGGGTCAAAACGTCCGCCGCCTACACCTGATATCATACCGCGAGAAGCTAGGTGACGTATTGCATTTTGTGCCTCTCGTGAAAGGTGTTGTATGTCAGTGAAATCCACACGATTTTCTACCACTACATATGTGTCACTTGCAGTTATAAACGCCTCACGCTTTCCTGTCACAGGGTTACGGATGCCGCCTACGAAATCTCCATTGCTGCGCCGTTGTATTGCCATATAGTTGGAGTTATTATTGCATGGCAATGCTATACGTGCGGGCTGTGCAATTGGGCGGCTGAAAACCACCTCGTATGAATTGCCTGCTGTAATGTTCACTGTTAGTGGTGCTGAGCGTACCTCGCTTTCGACAAATGCCTCAGAAAATGTAATTGAGAAACTGGGTGTTAGTATGATAAATTGCTCTATAGTGGTGTTCTGTGTTGTTGGGTCTATGTTTATTGATATTTGTTCGGAGTCTGAGATGAATGCGACAGATGGGCGTAGGGCGCGTTGGAGTTGGTAGTTGTTTTGTTGGAGCATGGTTTCTATAGCGGCCTGTGTTTGATGTGCGACGGCTTGAGATTGGGATACTGTTGCTTGGGATATTTGTATGTTGTTGCCAACTGTAATTTGTGCGGCGCGGGATATGGCGTTTTCGGCGAAAAGTTCTACGTAGCCGGATTGGAGTTGGGCTTGGGTTGCGGTTAGGAGTGCTTGGCGTACGGATTGGACTGCGATGTAAGTTTCATCTTCTGCTACGAAGATTATTGGGCCGCCAACTTCTGGTGTGGCGGGTGAGATGTCTACAGCTTGCAACGCATTTGGGTTTTGTGGCAGTACCGGCGTTTCAACATCCCTGCGTTGGTTTATGATATCGGTGGTATTACCACGTACATATCCGTCATTTAAAGTAATAAACACATCCGTCTCGCGAACGCCGATCCACCCGCCGAACCCATCGCTGATGAGTATACCAATTTCATTATTAGTAATTGCGCCACTATTCATAATATAATGTCTGTCGTGATGCAAATAATTAACTGCTACACCCACATCAAAGCCTGTTATTATCCCGCCATTCATGGTAAAGTTGCCATCGACTCTCACGCCCGTCATTCCCCGACCCTCATGCGTGTTGGGATGTTGTGGGTCAATTGTAATTACGCCACCATACATTACAAAATCGGGAACGGACACTGCTGTTAACGAAGGAAAATCGCCTGTGTGCCACGGAAGCATTACTGTGCCGCCGTGCATAACAAATGATGTAGGCATTGTAATCCACAAACTATTCACCCTATTCACCATTCCGCCATTCATTACGGCGGAACCGTAATTGCGATGTGAACCAGTAAGTGTCAACGAACCCAAAACACGCCCGCTATTTAAAATTACATGACCGGTCACATTCAAAGCCCCGTGCAAAGTTGGCCCATCCCACGTAACCTGTGCGGGGTGACTCACCTCAACTCGAAAACGGTCGCGGCTGCTGCTTAATGCGTGTTGGCCTCTAATTGTTACGGAGCGGTTTATACGCAGAGTGTCTCGATCAACTACTATGTCGTTTGCTAATGTGATAATGGTTGCAGTGCCGTGTTGCAGTGCATCGGCTAGCTCTTGTTCGTTTCTAACAGTTACGCTGGAGGCGTAAACCGTCATGCCTATCCTGGATGGTAGGAATGCGAAGATAAATGTCAATACCAGTACAAGTGCTGTAATCTTTCTGTAGCTCGTTCTCATTTTCATTCTCCCTCCCTACCACAACCGCATATAAAGCCGATACAAAACAAGCGCAGCATCCCCACGGGTCATTGAACTCCTTGGCATAAACATACCATCTGCCCGGCGGATAACCAAATTAACTTGCGTTGCAAGAGCCAAGTCATCAATACTCCAGCTTGAAAATTCATTTCTATCCACAAATATTTGCAACACTGCGTTGGGGTTGGTTGGTGTTCTATAACCCATACGTGTGCGCAAAACACGCGCGGACAGTGCCGTTAGTTGATCCCGTGGCAGTATCAAATGTGGTGAAAATAAATTTCCGCCCATACCACGCATTAATCTATGGCGATATGCAGAGCCTGCCGCGCCAAAAAACCAGTCTTCACGTAAAACATCTAGGAAGGGGCTGTTGGCATTTGGGTCGTGGATATTCAACATACTTGTTATCAAAGATGCCATTTGGGCGCGATTGATAGCTGCGTCTGGGGCAAATAATCCGTCGCCAACGCCAGTAATCCTGCCTTGGGCGGCAAGCCTGCGTATTGCACGTTGTGCCTCACTAGATAGGTGCTGTATGTCGGTAAAGTCCACACGGTTTACCACTATTTCATAAATATCGTTTTGGTTTATCGGTGCCTCGCGCTTTTCTGTTAAGGGGTTGCGCTGGCCGCCTACAACTTCTCCTGTGTTGCGGCCTCGTATTGCCATGTAATCGGAGTCATCATCACATGGGAGCGTCAGTCGTACTGGCATTACTGGCGGCCGGTCGAAAGTTACTTCGTAGGAGTTACTGGCTCTGATGGTGACGGTCATGGGCGATGTTTGCACTTCATATTCTATAAACGCGCTGGAAAAAGTTAGTGCCGCAGTTGGTGTCTGTACAATAAACTGCTCTATGCTGGAATTTATTGTGCTAGGGTCAATTTCTATGCTTAGTTGTACAAAGTCGGTAACGAATGTAATGGTTGGGCGCAAGGTGCGCAGTGGCTGGTAGCCATTTTGCTGTAACATGGTTTCTATTGCGGACAGTGTTTGTAGTGCAATTGTTTCCGCTTGGGAAACAGTTGCTTGGGAAATTTGTATGTTGTATCCGCTTTGAATTTGTGCGGCGCGGGCTATTGCGTGTTCTATGAATAGTTCTAGTTGGCCAGTTTGTAGGTCTGTCGGGGTTGCGGCGGTTAGTGCGTTTTGTACTGCTTGTACGGCTGTGGTGGTGTCTGTAATGGTTGCTAGGGTGGTTGGGTTTGCCACACTGGCGAAGGTTGTTCCTTGCCTAATGTCCAAATAAACAGCGAAGTTATTGAGGTTTGTCGCTACCATATTTGTTAGATTTATTACATTTGAAGTTGCTGGGATAATTGGCTCAAACCCGTCGTATCTACCGCCAATCCAAAATCTATATGCGTGAAGAATATATCCAGCAGGCAAAGCAATTCTAGCTGTTATCTCGCTTGGTATAGGGATATTGCCATAAAACATATCATTTGCAATTCCATCTGTTATAACTCGTGGAGATTGTGCCACTCCATTGGCATATATCGTAATTTCGATATTTGGAATTGCGCCCCAATCCCATGTACCCCATTCGGGGTTTTGGGAAGTTCCTTCGTATTGCATTGCCCAGAATGAGATTTCTATGGGCGTGTTAGCAGTGGCTGTTTGATGTTCACCAACAAGAATATACGTGGCACTAATTGCGCAACAAGTACACCATGCAAGATACACGCCATCAGTTAATACAATCGGGTCGTGCGTGAAGGGCAAATGTACTAGATGTCCACCATCCGTAGCGGCTAAATTGCGTCCATACGGATAAGCGCCAATATACTCCCAAAAGGATATATTATCTGGCAGGATAAGCCTTGACAGAAGGCCTCGGATTTCATAATCGCCATCTCCGCTTACATGTTCTGCCCATGTAAATGTAGCTTGACTTCTTGCTTGTATGACATATGCATCGACACGAGTAAGATTTGGAGTATCATACCAATCGCCCTGTGTTATGGCGCCATCAATCCGAAAATCGACAGTTTCATAAACGTTCGTTGATTGCGCCTGCGGAGGTGGCGGCGGTACTAATGCCGTAGATACCGTTCTTGTTGCATTAGGCAAAATAAGAAACGACATAATTCCGCTCCTCAATTGGTATAGTCTATAGTCCAATTCAGCAAGATTGTAACCGCGAAAATAATCAAATCCGAAAGTGATTTTTTCTGCGCTGACATCATGCCCAGGCACATAATCCAACCTTAAACCAATTTGCCTCGGAAGTGGCTGACCAACTTGCACCTCGTGTGAGATATTCGCCCATGTTGCGGGGAATGGCCCACCTGTACTTGCTGTATAAATTCTGTCCTGTTCTACACCATCTATATAGAAAACAACTCTCGCTCCAGTTGAAGAAGACCAATTAAGCCGGTCAACCCCTAGTAATCGCTCATACTCATCGGTGGCTTGACCAAGCCCAATTGAACAAAAGAAAAAATGAGTTTCTGGTTGAGGTCCAACAGTCAGACACATACAGGTATCCCTAGTACAAGATGCGCTCGGTGATGGAAATGGAATATTGGCTGTTGCCATTAGCTGTTGCAACTCATTTTCAGTCATATCAGAACCCCAACCAGGTACAAGTTGATGGACATGCACCAACATTGAAATTCTACTATCTCTAGTTGCAACTGTGTCTGCATAAACGCTTGTCATTGAAATTGCAATGGGTGGTACTAACGCTAGAGCCAGCGTCATTGTCAACACAAGTGCAAAAAATTTCTTGTAACTTTTCTTCATCTCAATCTCCTCTTTTCATCAAACTTTTAATTTTCTACCTTCCAAACAACCCCCCTCCGGGGGTCTGTCATCAAAACTCCACTTTCCAAAACAACAAAATCCGCCAGTAAACTATATGGCAAAATAATCCGCGACGCAGGGTAGCTTTCCCCAAACTCCAAGCCAAACACCGGACTGGCAACCCCTGCTATAGATATAGCCTCCTTAACCGCGCTATCGTAAAGCGTGAGCCTCCGCAACACATTAAAATCCCATATATACAACGCACCGGCACGATAGCTTATCCGTGTGGGGCGATAAAAAAGCGGGGCGGGACCATCTATAAAATGCCGTTCCCCTTCTGCGCCTGCAAGTCGAATAAGGCGTATTCTGTCAAACAGAAAAATTGCGCCTTGCTCCGGGTCTGCAAGAAATACATTGTCACCACTTACATCTAGGGCAGATACATTAACCGGGACTTCCACTAAAGTGCGCACTATGCTTGTGTTATTCAAATTGATTGTGCGCAAAAATGTAACTTCCAGTTCGTAGTCATGCTCCAGAATATATATAAATCCGTTGGCAACGGCGATATCCCTAACAGATGTAAACCGCGCATCCCCCAGGAAAATGCCATCCATGCCATGTTGGTTATAGCGGATAATGCCAAAAAAGTGACCATCGTCGTACCAGATATTGGTCAAAATATACAAGTCATTACCATAGGCCGTTACCAGGCGCGGCATGATATGCGCCGGGGTAAAGTATACCGTTTCCACTTCACCATCTCGGATACGGCGCAGGTAGCCGGCATCAGCAAAATAAATTGATCCGTTTGCGGTCATGGTTATGCTTTCGGGTGAAACAAACTCGGCGGTGGCAAGAGTGCCGTCTATTCGACTGCGGTAGCTTGTCCCGGCAAAGCGACGAACAATTCCACCAGGCGCAAACCGCATGGAAATATCAACCATACCATGCATTGGGTCAACTACATTTACGTGCATGGTTATATCATGCATACGATATGTGCCCTGTATAGTGGTTTCGCCAATGTTAAGGCCAATTACCCTGTTGCCGTCCACCTGGGCAATATTGCTGGCGGTGGCCTGCCAGCTAAGTTGGCTGGGGTCTATTATCTGCTGTGTGCCATCCCTGTTCTGTATCCGCGTCACCTCAATTTCGCTGGACTGGTTTACAGATACCATTAACATGGGCGGTTGCAGGGAAAAAGCCGCCTGAATTTCCAGTTGAAAAAGATGCCATGACGCAATAAATGCGCCTATGGAAACAGCCAGACAAGCCGCAATGCCACTTTTTAGTATCCTGCGAATAAGCAGGTTTTTGGTCATATCCGGCTTGACTTTTTGCCTGTGCAGTTGAATATCTTCCAGCAGTTCGCTAATTGTTTGATAGCGGTCTAGTGGGTTTATGGCCAGGCATTTCATAATAATGTGGCCAAAACGTGCTGTAAGTGTTTGTTGTAGCAAAATTTTGTTATCTATGCTGTATGGAACTCCCGTTGCAGCCTCGAACAGAATAAGCCCTAGGCTGAATATATCGGTGCGCCCGTCCAAAGGCCAGTTCATGCGCTCGCTGGGCAACTCACCAAACCGCCATTCAATCAAATCTTCGTTCCTGTGGGTGACATTTCGCTTAAATTGCTCGGGTGCGGCGTACTGGGGTGTTGCGCCAAGCATTGTTGTAGTTGTTTCTTCTTCGCTATGTGAAATGCCAAAGTCTATCAAAACTAGCTTGTTGCCATGGGTAGCAAGTATGTTGGATGGCTTTATGTCCAAGTGGTAAATTGGGTTTGGGTTCATACTGTGCAGGTATGATAGTGCCTGGGTTAGGTCTTCTGCCCAGTTGAGCAATTCCAACTCCGGCACTACAGTGGCTTGCAATAGCTGGTCAAGCCCCACCCCTTCCATATAACTCTCCACTATGTAGACGCCGTTCTTGTCTGTGAAGATGTCGGCTATCCTCGGCAGGCTTATGTGGTTTAGGGCTTTTAGAATTTCCACCTCGTTGACAGATACTTTGCCAAGGGTGTTGGGGATGAATTTTACAATCCATTCGTTTTCGGTATTCTCCTTACGGGCGACAAAAACGCGGCTCATGCCTTTGTGCATTACGCCGTCGCGTTCTATTTCCCTAAGAATGGTGTATTGGTTTTGCAATGCCCTAACGTCGAAATCCAAGATGGGTGCTGTGGCAGGTTTTAGGTCTTGTGGGGTGAAGAAATGGTGGGTTTTGTTTGTATTCAATACCTGTGAAAAGGCAACGCTACTTGGGTGGGCTTGGCTTGGGTAGTGGTGGATTGCATGGTGGTTATGGCTTTTGCCCGACCGGGAAGAGTTTTGTGTGGTTTGTTTTTGAGTTGCAATGCTTACCGCGTCGAAACGCTGGGTTTCTTGGTTTAGGATGTGGGTGTATAGGCGGCTGCGTTTTTTGGATAGTAGTAGGTAGATTATTGTTATGATGGTTGTTAGTAGGGTTGTTATGGCAACAAGCAGGTAAATTTGGTCAGTATACATACACGACCCCCTTTCAGCAATACGTATTTTTGCTATAACCTTTACGAAGTACCACTATCTTCTTGCGGAATATCGCCAAATTCAACATTTGGCAAACTTGCCACCCCATTTGAAGAAAAAACTTCCATTTGACGAACCTGCGGTATGGATGTCTCCTGAAGGTCATGTCGTATTTGATGTAGTTCCTCAAGAAGTTGCTCCATTTCATTTTGCCTAGTTCGACTTTCCATTGCTGGTATAGCACTTTGTATCCGACGTTCATAGAGTCGATCCAAATCATCGCCAAAGTTTCTAGCTCTCTGGGCTCTGTCGGATTGTTTTTCTATTTCTAACTCCAGTTCTATTACACGAATTTGTGTGTCAATAATTAGGCGTTGTAACAGTTTCATTTCTGTAAGCTGCTCCACTGAAAATGAATCATGACCTCTAAGCACTGCATAACGCTCTTGATAAACGGATAATAAATTATTTGAGACATCTCTGCGGTTCCACATAAGCCCGTCTCCATGGTCTGCCATAAAATTCAAGGCTTTATAACCCCACACAACAGGCTTTAATGGCTTAAACACCTTGAACGCTGATGAAACAATGCCCAAATGTATGGTGTCTCTAGCTTTTGTTCTTTCGTCGAATACTCTTGTAGATGCATAATTTGCGGGATTTCTATATCTTTCAAGCAATGTTTCAAATGCTTTAATTTGATTTGCATTGCCATGGTTTCGGAATATTGCATACCGCTCTAGTAGCATACCGTATATTATCATGTGCATACCTTCCTCAAAATTAAGTAGCTCATGTATATCACCTTCTTTGGCTATTAGCTGTAATAGTTCTATTGCGACATCATCAATGAAATCTGTTGGAATTAGCAGTAATAGCCCATTGACCCAATTAGAGTTTAACCAATGTGGGCTTTCCAGCTCAATGCCCAATTCAAGCAAAATCATGCGCTCTATTTCATCCATGTATGTGTAGTGGTTTCTTTGTTCCCCTGGGGGTCTTGGTCCGCCTGTATTTCTAGGTGTTATTGTTTCAATAAATCTAGTAGCGCGCTGAACCGCATCTAATTCCCTTATGTCTTCCAAAGGACTTATAGAGACAATTTCACGATTTCCAAATTCAGCCGTTTGCCTAGCTTGATTAAATTTGTTAACCCAGGCTAAACGTATTTGCGATTGCATATCGCGCACTCGTGTGATTTCATTGTTCAACAACACATTATCAGCTTGTTCATACCGTTGCAAAAGCCCGACAACAGTTGTCTGAAAATTACGTATTCGAGCCTCAACTTGAGCGAGGCGATTATTTACATTGTTAAATCGTCCATCGTCCCTTAATTCGGGGTGGACTTGGTTTCTGATAGGATCAACATTGTCAAAGAAAAAAACGTGCTGGCGTGTTAATTGAATTGCACGGTCTATGTTTACAAATATTTCGTTCATAACTAATCACCGTCTCTATTAAGGTAGTGCTCGTACTGGGAAGTCAACATTTTGTTTGTATTGATTTCTTCAGTCAATTCTTTGATTTCTTCCTCCAAGAAAAACAAAAAGTTCTTTTCATCATTATTGATGTACCCTGTAAAAACAACCTCATGTATTTGGTTATGGTCGAATAGGTAAGTATGAGCCTCATCAATATTACCCTCTGGATATAAACAGGCAACATAGTCATATACTGTGCTCGTCTCGGCATGAAACTGCTGCCTTCCATAAATCATAATAGTTTTCATACTCTCACGTAAAATGACGATTGATCCGATTGGTAAATATTTATTCATTTGATTATCTTACCTCCTAGTTATATTTATGCCCATTGCTGTCCCTGTAGCTGTGGCGTTCACGGCTACTCCCGAAATAGTGTCAGGGACTACAACTCCCTGCGGTGTTCCCATAACTACGACACTGTTCAAAAATACTGATGTACTTTGATGGGCTGATGATAGCGAGTGTAGGTCAATCAACATTTGATCAAGTCTATCTATTTCGGAAATACTGTTGATCATCCTTGGAGAAAACCAACTTGGCAAATTGTTTCTATCAAAGTTGTCTACTTTTTGTGCGGTATGTCTCCACCCACCAGGTGCAAGCTCGCCTAGCATTTCGTGAAATCTTCTCAATTCTAGTTCACGTTCTATACTAATAATAAGTATCTCATTACTAATCATAGAGTAAGTTAATGCATTTAATTCGCCTCGCTCATGTTGTGTAAATACAGGTGAACGCTCTACTATTTGACTGTATCTAGCATAGTCAACATACCATAATATTTCCGTCTCACGTTGGCGATGTAGTAAGTTTTGGGTACTTTCATCACTTATTGACCCAAGGAAATCAATTGCTTTTCGTGCCTGGCCAGTTCGTTTGTATACCGAAAATGCGGTAGCGGCAGCATATGCTCCATGTGCCTTTAGAATAGGTTTTACTAGAAAACCTAACACCATTGTGACTGACGAAACAAACGCTTGGTCGCGTTCACTTTGAAGTTCTCTGCTGATGTGTCTACTGATATTTTGATATTTTTCAATTTGTGCATCAATTGCATTTATACGATTTTTATCACCACGATTTTGATATATTATTCGTTGCATACGTAGAATTTCGATTGCCTTATCGCGCAGTTCCGCTGGGCTAATATTCATCCTTTGAAACATTGGCTCAAATTCATTAGCCCACAACTCTGCCGTTGCTAATCTCATGCTTATATCATTTATTCTAATATCCCCTAAGCGCGATTTGTGTTCAGCCTCCAATGCCTCGAAAAGGCTATTAAATGGATAAATATATTGTGCAAGCTCAAAGTTTAATCTTATTTCCATTTCGGAAAAGTAGGATGATCCATCTCGCGAACGATTGATGATGAATGTTCTGGCATCATCACGAACCTTATTATTCGTAGAATCTAGGTTTGCGCGCACGATTTGACGATTTCCAAATTCAGCCGTATGCCTAGCTTGATTAAATTTGCTAACCCAGGCTAAAAGTATTTGCGATTGCATATCGCGCACTCGTGTGATTTCATTGTTCAATAACACATTATCAGCCTGTTCATACCGCTGCAAAAGCCCAACAACAGTCGTTTGAAAATTACGTATTCTAGCCTCAACCTGCGCAAGGCGATTATTTACATTGTTAAATCGTCCATCATCCCTTAATTCGGGGTGGACTTGATTTCTAATCGGATCAACATTGTCAAAGAAAAAAACGTGTTGGCGCGTTAATTGAATTGCGCGGTCTATATTTACAACTATCTCGTTCATACTAATCACCGTCTTTATTAAGATAAAGCTCGTACTCTTGCAGCTATCGTATTCCGTGTAACTGTTGCTTGCCTAACTCTAGTTTGCGCGGTGGTAACACTTGTCTGCGCTCTTGTAACCGCGGCTTGTGCCGCTCTTAATCTTGGGTCTCCTAAATTGGCATTTAACTGTTGGCGCAGTCGATTTAATTGTGTTGTTGCATTACGCAACTCGTTATTCGCATTACGAAATACATTATTTGCGTTATTCAAAGCTATCTCTGCATTACGGAGTTCGGCTTGTGCAGTTATTAACTGCTGTTGTCTCAAAACTTGGGGGGCTCTCGTTTGTATATCGTTACCCATGGCATCCAATTCCCTAGCAATACTATTTAATTCAGCAATAATTTGTGCAAGGGCTTGCTCAATAGTCGCCATTTCTGATGCTCGCCACTGTACTCCTAAATCAATGCGATATTGCTCTATGCGCTCTCTAACTGAGCGTACAAGGTTTGCACGAGCTTGCAATTGTGACGCCTGGCGGTTGGCTTCTGATACGTTTACATAGTTCATAGCTACGCTCCTAAAAACTTTCTACAAGCGTCTGCAAATAATGTATGTATATTTACAGACGCTCATAGGACGCAAAATAATTATGCTTTTGAAAAACGTGATGCATTTTGCTTTAATTGTTCATCCAAGTGTGAAAAGCTGTCAACAACGGTTACGCGCAGGAATTTGGTATAGTCTTCAAGGATAACACGATAGCTTTCAAAAAATTTGGACGCGGCTTGGCTAAAATCTTCTCTAATTGCTTCAGCGGCAGGACTTTGCCATTGTTCGTTGGTGGACCTCATCAACGCTTCAATTCTCCGAAGAGTTGTATAAAGTTCGGTGTTTTGTGTGTCAATTTGTGTTGCGGTGGCTTGCACCTGACCAGTATCAATCATCAAACCTTCTCTTGCCATGATTTTTCCTCCTTTTCAGGTACACTAATTAACAAGTGTACCTGCCTTTGTTTTTATTTCACGTTGTGTTTCGTCGAACAGATTTGCACTGGTTCTTAGAAATTCGGCATAATCGTCCATTAGTTTTTTCAGGTTCTCTAAATGTGGCCGAAATGCTGTGATTTGTGCGGTGTACTCTTGGTTGTCCACACCCTGCCACTCGCTACGCATACGGTCTACGTGCGTGTAAAGCACCCCAAATGCCGCAGCGTACTCTTCCGCATAGCCATTCATTTGCGTGACAGTTTGGCGTAGCAGTTCTGGCTTAATGTCAATTCTTTTTGCCATTGATTGTTGCCTCCTTAAATTATTTTGAGCTTACGCTCTTATATCAATATAAGCCGCGCTCCGTTCTTTAGTTGAACATCGTCTGCGGTCATATTGTTTTCATAGATTAAACCCGTGCTGGCATTGCAAAGTATGGGGTCAATTGAAATAAACCTATCATCGGAAAGTTTACCTACAGTTGTTGTAACCAAGGCTAACAGTTCGGCTATGCTTATTTTTCGTGGTATAGACACATCAAAACTGCAATCTATGGACGGCACATATATTTCAACCAGTATCTCACGCATAACTATCGCCCTCATAACTATTAGTAACAATGTCAGATTGCAGAAGTTTAATTGTCTTGTATCTTCCTTTTTCAATTAGTAGCCCAAACAAACTGCCAATTTCATCATACAGGTCATTTGTGCGCCGTGTGATATTTAGTTGATATTGGTTGACTACTCCATCACCAACCCAAATCCCATCACCATTGCAATGGAGTTTATACCATGCTCTTGTGTCGTATGCAGATATGCCTGTGGGCGTATCTGCTGTAATTATATTGACACCAAGAGTGGATTTGCCATTTTCGAACATAAGATTTAATTTATCCGTATGATTTCCATCAAGTTGCCTGAAAAGACTTGATAGGGATGGAATAACTAAGGAGAGATGCGTAAAATCGGTGGCATTGTCTTTTATATAGCTTTCGTGACGCTCGACAACAAGTTCAAACAAATCCGCAATTGTATCTTCAAGGCTAGAACTGATATGACGATATTTTGCACTTTCATTTTGTACAAACGCGCCATCGGCATCTAGCACCATCGTATCACTGCCAGCATTGGCTGATAGCAACTCCGCAATCCCCTGCACAAATGGAATTGATGTATCAATATCATTAGCGGCTATAAGCGTTATATAGCTTGATGCCAATTGGAGACACTCAATGTTTAGGCTGTTTTTATTCACGCCTATTGGGAGACGTTTTGAAGTTATGGCTATATCCGACAAAAATTCAATATTTACTGCATCTGGCAATATGGGTATGCGCGGGGCGTAATGTGTTTGTGGTTTGTTGACCAAGGAGTTACATAGCAATCTGATTTCCTCGTATGTGCGCGCAGGCTCACAAATATGTGCAATTTGAAATTCGTATACGGCATCCAGCCTGACCAGGCCCCGACCAATTGACATTTCTGGATGTAATCCGTCTGTTTTGCCTATGACGGCGTAATAATCCATTTCATCATTCAATTGGAGTGCAAAGTTTTGCCCAAAGTTTTGCGTTACCCTACTGCGTATTCCACTAATACTGTTTACAGTAAGCACGAAATAGACACCATATTTTGCGCAATCCTGTGTTAAGGAGATGATGAGGTTTTCTTCATCGGGGTACAACTCTAGGAAAGATGAGTAATTATTTATTACTACAAGAATATTGGGAATAATACTCCCGGAGCGTTCGCAATAATAATTATAATCGCCGTTCCAGTCTGCAAAAATCTTTTTCCTATCTGCAATTTCTTTTTGAAGCATCTTTAGCAAATTTGTCAATTTTTCACTATCATCAGCAAGTACCACATCACCAACTTGCGGAGCCTTGCTAAACGATTGAAGCGTTTCAGCACCGTAATCTAACAAATAAATATTTAATGTTTCCGCGCTATGCGCACTAATCAGGGCATAGAGCATAGTTGAAATAAATGTAGCCTTGCCGCTACCGGCGGTGCCATAAATAAGTACATTCCCTTTTTCGGAAATGGGGCAATTAAGTGGCAAACGTCTTTGGCGTACCATGTCATTAATTTCACCAAGTAGAGGGTTGAGGGTAAAGCTATTTTGTGAGTGTTGCAGATATCTTGCGCGCAAATCTTGCAATAGGATAATGTTCTCTAAGGGCGGCAACCAAAGTTTTCGCACAAATGCGTTTTCTTCTAACCCAGTTTTATTAAGGTAGTCAGTAATTACATCCAACTGAGTTTTTGCCCTGGATATACTCACTATGCTTTTATTTAACCTAGCGGATTGTATAACTTGGCCATTTAAGTCAATTACAGAAATGCTGAGGTCTTCTTGCTTGCTTTCTTCCGCATCCGGGGAATAGTCAGCTCCGGCCCATGCGGACTGTCCCAGCACAAACACTTCACCATTTCCAGCTTGTAAATAGTAGCGACCTGTATCTACTAATTCAGATGCATCGGGGCGGTCAAGCATATCCATACTGTCTTGCCTGTCCTTAACCTTTAAGCAGAGTTTGAAACCAATATTACTCTTCATCTGGTCCGTAATCTGCCCACTAGGCTTCTGCGTAGCCAGCACCAAATGCACACCGATACTCCGCCCAATCCTAAAAGCGCGGTCCATTACAGTTATAAACTCTGGCTCTTGCGTCCGCAGTTCCGCAAATTCATCAACAATCACAAATAAGTGGGGTAGCGGCTCTGTTACCTCACCATTTCTGTACGCTTTTTGGTATTTGTAAATGTCCATCTTGCTTTCGCCAATTTGCGCGCTTGTTTCTTCCAAAAAAACCTGCCGCCGCTCCATTTCGCTACCAATCGTTAGTAACGAACGTTTTAACGAGGCGGGGGAATCCAAGTTTGTTATTATCCCGGCAGTGTGGGGCAGGTTCTTGAACGCATTGGCGGTACTGCCGCCTTTGTAGTCGATAAGTGCAAAGGAAACTTCATTAGGATGGTAGTTTAGAGCAAGGGACAAAATATAGGTCATAATAAACTCACTCTTGCCGGAGCCTGTTGTACCAGCTATTACCCCATGGGACTCGTGGAAGTTTTCGTGAGCATCAATATACGACAAGTCGCCTAGGGTATTTACACCCACAGCCGCTTGTAAAGATTTTGAAGGGTCGCTTAGTTTCCAACGCATATGGGCGTTCAAATGTTCAACCCTGGTTGTGTCCAGCATCTGTAGAAATGTAATCATTTTGGGCAGGCGGTAGCCTGCTTTTTCTATGTCCAACTTTACATTGGCTAGGGTGGTGCTTAGTTTGTGCATATCCCCTGTGTATGCAATGTCATTCACAAAGTTAGTAAATTTGCCGCTTGTATCGTTTTTGTCAAATATCTTGCCATTTATCCCGTCAAGCTCTATAACCGCAGTACACTCCTTTGGCACATTTCTTAACTCGTCAAAAAACGATATAACGCTAATGTTCAAATTGCTTTTAGACTCGTATATTTGCCTTAGCGCATCTGTCCGCAGGGCAAGGTCGCGGCTGAACATGAAAATTACATAATAGGGCGTGGCTGCTGCTGCACTGTCATTGTTCAGCTCCTTCCTTGTGTCCACTATTTTTTCTAAATAGGAAGAAACCTGCTTTAGCTGGTCTTGGTTGGTGGCAATCATACGAAAGCTCTCGTCATTGTTCCAGACATGGGGTAGCCACTTTGCATATGCAAATTCTTTTTCCTCAGCCTCGTCGCATACGAAAACGGTTTTCACATCGTCATAGCCATAGTAAGCCAGCAGTTGCGTAATCAACCCATTTGCAAAAGCCAGGCAAATATGCCTATCCTCACTTATTATGGCTGTAAATGGGTTTTTGTAGAAGGACAGAGTTATTGGTACGTTAAGTAGTTTTTTGGGTTTGTTGTTAAGTTGGTACACAGCCTCTGCCAGGTTATCATCTTCCAGGGAAAATCTTTTTTCGGGTGCCTTGAACTCGGCAAGCATATCTGCCTCGCCATTACCCAAGCGTAGTGTAAGGAAATCGTTTTGGCTTGCGTTACGTTCCCACAGGTTAATATCTTGCTGGGTTATGATATTTACACAGGCGGATACAGGGATAAATATATCCTTTAGAATGTTTTCCTGCTTTTTGCACTCGATTTGTACAAGTTTGTCGATATCGTTTAGGTATTGCATATATTTCTTTTGCCGCGCCGCTTCTTTTTTGCGTTTCTTTTTACGCTCGTGCCGGCGGGTAAGAACAGGCCACATAATTGTGCCCAGTAACATACTTATAGACATGATAAGAGCAGGTATAGCAAGCCTCATGTTACCTGCGCTTAATGCATTTGTTACCATAAACGCGCCTGTGCCCAAAGATGCGATACCCATTGTAATAGAAGGGCCGAGTATCATTGCCATGGGTACTTCGTCCCCAATTTGGTTTTGCGGCGGGGCATCTATGGTGAACTCTGCTTTTACTAACTCTCTTTTGAAACGGGGGGTGCGATAGAAATACGTTAGTTCGTCGGTATCATTATATTTTGTGCCGTCAGTATTTGGTATGAGCGCAGGCGCGGTTTCCGGCTTGTATGGAATTAAGGTTTCGTGGTTAAGCCGCACGGCGTTACTGGGGTTGTTTAACGCAATAAAATTACTACCTATGATTATTTTTAACCCGAGAATATAAACCACATCGCCCGGGTAAAGGTTTTGGGTTTTTATCATTTCGTCATTTACAAAAGTTCCGTTTGCGCTATTGTTGTCATAAACTGCCCATACTCCGTTTGTGTATTGCAAAGTGCAATGGGAACTTCCGACAAAGCTGTTGTTATAGATGATGGTGTTGGTTTCGCCTCTTCCAATGGATATGTTAATGTTGTCGGGCACAACATATTTCCAAAAACTTAGGGCGTGTTTATCTGCGTTGGTGCAATATAGTAGTGCAGGGATTTTTGTCTCGTCACAGGTTATTTTGTAGTGGCTTGCGTGGTTCATTTCAACCGCTTTTACGGGGGGAGTGCCTTTTTCGCTGGTTATGTCGGAAATATGTATGCCATTGGTACCGCGTATCAACCATTTGCTTGCAGTGTCAACGGCCATGGCCTCTATGCTTAAAAGTTTGCGTGGTTGCCCCTTGGCGTTTTTGTCTGTAATCCAAAATTGCCCCTTAATTTCTTGGGGCAAGTACCAGGTTTTTATTTGGCGTTCTTTTATTAGAGTGACAATCATGTGGGGCTGCTCCTTTGTACCAAGATGAGATAAGTGGAATGTGAAGCAGGGTCTGGTTTACACATAGTCCTAATTACTGCGTATAACAAAACACTCGCCAACAGGCTATCATATCCTTTATAAATGTTTTGATCCCCATGTTTAGCAATATGAATGTGTCAATTATACTCCAGCAGGTATTGTATAGCAATAGGCAGTATTGACATCTTATCAAATTTCAAGCTCATTACTCCTGTAAACCAAACCCTGCTTTACATTCCAATGGAGCTGACCTATACCTCTTTGCTCCATGTCAAGAAAGTAGTATGACTTATCCCCAGCAATCGTCCTGCTTCCCTTGAGGA
>Ga0123355_10001224_pt1 | contig 35794 bp, 20 predicted proteins | sample TergutEmb28metaG_3_FD_89872 | JGI IMG/M metagenome (GOLD analysis project Ga0123355, IMG submission 89872) | Embiratermes neotenicus P1 segment gut microbial communities from Petit-Saut dam, French Guiana - Emb289 P1 | ecosystem: Host-associated > Arthropoda: Insects > Digestive system > Gut ...
TGGCGTAGTAGCCAATAATGGCACGGTGGTAGTAACTAATGCCACATCTATAGGCGTTAATGCTCGCGGTGTATTTGCTTCTAATAATGCGAAAGTAACAGTCCGGCAAAATGCCACAGGTGGCCTTCTAGGGGCGGATTCTTTCTTGTCCTCAACAATTGTTGTTGGGGGTAACGCCGTAGCCACAGGTGCGCACGGTGCAGGTGCTTTAGCAGATGGCCCCGGCAGTATTATAACCGTTGCCGGCAATGCCATTGGCGACAATGTTAGCAGCCGTGGCGCATGGGCAGTAGACGGCGGTGTTGTTAATGTTGGTGGTAATGCCACAGCAACAGGCGCGGGGGCACCTGTCTTTGGCGCACAAGCACAAAATGGCGGCATCGTTAATATTGGCGGCTTTGCCCAAGGTGTTGTAAGAGGTGTTTCAGCCAGTGGTGCCGGTTCGGCGGTTAACGTTACAGGCAATGTTACAGCTACGGGCGGCAGCAGTGTAGGCGCACATGCAGAAGACGGTGGTAGGGTTGCAATAGGCGGCTTGGTAACCGGGGCAGCCTTTGTTAATGTTGGCGGCACTTACAGACTAAATACCAGCTACAACACGCCTACTACCAGGGCGGGTTATTTCACCTTTCACGATGCCCCCGCCAACCCTACTTCCACTGTATGGGTGCAAGCACCGGCTTCTGTTATCCCGCCGGTAATTACAGCCGGGACAGTAACCCGCACCGGCAGCACAACCGCCACAGTAGAGTTTTCAAGCAATCAAACGGGGCATTTCTTCTGGCAGGTAGACGGCACGTTACCCACGGCGGCATCTCTTGTCAATGCCGGAAGCAATCAAACAGTTATGACGGCGGCAACAAATACAATCCTTTTAACAGGGCTTTCGGCGGGACAACGCACGTTGTATATCGCGGGTGTTAACGCTGCCGTTGCCGGCAATATGCTAACCGTGACAATACCGGCGTTTGTGACCCCAATCACCGGCGGCGCAATAACGGTTACAAACCCGCCCGCAAGCGGCGCAACCGTGGCAAGCACAAGTTTTGCACTTGGCAACACCGCGCCGGGGGCAATCACCTGGACGCATTCCGGCGGGGCAGCAGGTGCAAACTTTGGGCCGGGCCGGGTGTATACAGCCGTGTTTACATTAACGGCGGCGGCAGGGTTTAACTTCAATGGGTTAAATGCTAACACGCTTACCGTGGCCGGGGTTCCCGGGGCGACGATTACCCACCCGGCAGTGACTACGGGCAATGCCGTAACAGTTACTATCGTCTTCCCGGCAACGGCGGCACCCACCCTAACCCTCAACCCCACAACCGCAAACATCACAGCCAGAAGCGGCGCGGGGTCGTCGGCAACGGTAAACGTGCAAGGCACGGCTGAGGGAGTGATTACTTTCACAAATAACAACATCCCTGCTTGGATAACCTTAACGCCCAACAATACCGCAAACACGATTGCAGTATCTTTAGGCGCAGGCGTACCCGTAACCGCCGTAAACGATAGCTGGACGGTGACGGTTAACAGGGAGGGGCAGATGGCTGTTTTGACAGTGAATGTTAATATCGCCGCCGTTCCGCCAACCTTATCCCTTAACCCAATAACTGCAAATATCACAGCCAGAAGCGGAGCGGGGTCATCGGCAATTGTAAATGTGCAGGGTACGGCTACGGGGCCGATTACCTTCACAAACAACAATACCCCGGCATGGATAAATCTCACGGCTAACAACGCTGCAAACACGATTACAGTATCGCTTGGCACAGGCGTACCCGTAACCGCTGTAAACAATAGCTGGACGGTGACGGTTAACAGGCAGGGACAAGCGGCGACTTTGACTGTGAATGTTAATATCGCCGCCGTTCCACCAACCCTATCCATTGTCCCTACGAACGCAAATATCATATCCAGAAGCGGGGCGGGTTCATCTATAACGGTAAATGTGCTGGGCACAGCCACCGGAGCGATTACCATTACAAACAACACCACTCCCCCATGGGTAAATCTAACGCCTAACGCCGGGGCAAACACGATAACGGTATCACTTGGTGCAGGCGTGCCCATTACCGCCGTAAACGACAGCTGGACGGTGACAGTAAACAGACAGGGGCAGACGGTGAACTTGACGGTGAATGTTAATATCTTCGCCGTACCGCCAAATCTATCCATTAACCCCACAACCGCAAACATTACAGCCAGAAGCGGGGCGGGTTCATCGGCAGCGGTGAATGTGCAAGGTACGGCAACCGGAGCGATTACCTTCACAAACAACAATACCCCGGCATGGATAAATCTTACGCCTAACAACGCCGCAAATACGATTACAGTATCCTTGGGCGCAGGCGTGCCCGTAACCGCAGTAAATGATAGCTGGACGGTGATGGTCAACAGGCAGGGGGAGACTGCTGTACTAACGGTAGCCGTTGATATTCCTGTAGCAAATCAAGCCCCGGTAATCACCATTCAACCCGAAAGCCAAAGCGTTCAGGCGGGTAACAACGTAACCTTCACGGCAGCGGCTACAGGAGTACCGGCACCTACATTCCAGTGGCAGGTCAGCACAAATAACGGCGCAAGTTGGGCCAATGTGACCGTTGGCGGCACGTCTGAAACCCTGGCCCTAAGCGGCGTAACCCTTGCGATGAACGGCAACCGGTACCGTGTTGTAATAGCTAATTCTCAGGGGACAGTTACTTCCGATGCCGCAATATTAACAGTGACACCTGTACCCACGGTAACACCGACACCGGCACCCACAGCACCCATCATTACCGGGCCGGCAGCCATGTCCCTAACAATGGGCTATGCCGACACGGTAAGCGAGGCTTTCACAATAACAGGCCGTCCCGCGCCCACAGTTACAATAGGCGTTACCCCAAATACCGGGCTTATCACATGGGACGGCGTGCATAACAGGCTTAACATAGCGGCGGGGTTAGCGGCAGGCACCCATACCGTTACCATAACTGCCGCAAACGGCGTAAGTCCAAACGCTGCCCACACTTTCACACTCACGGTACACGCCCCGCAGCAACCGCCTCCAACGCCGGCTCCCTCTCCGCCGCCTTCAAATGACGATGGGGATACGGCCGGCGGCGGCGGGGCACCGGGCTCGGCACAACCCCGGCCAACCCCCACCCCGGCACCAAGCCCAAGCCCCACTCCCGCACCAAGCCCCACTCCACAACCGGCCCTGCCATTGGTATGGGTAGAATTATCCCAAGGGCTAAGAACGGAACTGCAAACTCTTATCGGGTTTAGCAGCATCGACATCAATATCGAAACATCTGCCCCTGACTCAGCCGGCGGCTTTGTAACAGCGGATATTTCATTCTCTGTACCCAATGGGGACTTAAATCGCATTCTTAATAACGAACTGCCGCAAATATTGCAATTACCGGGGGCATACTACACCATCTATGGGGATTTATCCGGCTTTGTTGCCACCGGTGTAAACTATCACAGGATAGCGGCACTTCATGACGGTGCAGTCATAGGCGGCGGTATTAGCAGCCAAGACATGATATTCTCGGTAGATGTAAGAAATATGGGCGAGTTTTCAATTTCCTATGTAGCCAACCTAAGGCGGTTGGTGTTGTCGCTGGATTCATTCACTATAACAGACATTGCAGGCAACGCCCCAACCCAAACCATGGATATACGCCCCGTAATGCAAAACAACCGGACGCTGATACCCCTGCGCTTTATAGCGGAAGCTTTTGGCGCGGAAGTGGATTGGACACCAGCCACAGGGGATAGACCGCTTACTGTTTATATACATCTAAACGGGCAAACCCTATCCTTCGGCATAGGAGAACTAACCCCCCAGCTTGCGGCCCTTGGCATGGATGTACCCCCGCAGCTTATGGATAACCGTACAATGGTGCCGCTAAGGTTTGTAGTTGAATTTTTCGGCGCAGTGGTAAGCTGGGACGGCGATACCAGAGGTATTGAAATTATCTGGAGCAGCGATATGGAAGCCTATTTTGACCGCTAGGCACTGGAAGGGCACTGGAAGCAAAGAGTAAGCTTCAAATAAGGAGCAGTAAAACCGGGCTGTAGCGATATGCAAAAACAATGAATAAATATGCAATCTCCCCGTCAACATAAATGCGTTGACGGAGAGATTGCATAATCAGCGAAAATTTGAAGCTGTATTCAACTTTACGCTTTTATGTTGACGCATTTGCGCGGCGATTTTTTGCAGATTGAGGAGGTGGTTTCGCCGCTTGCCAAAAAGGTAATCGTTAAATTGTATCATTCCAAACGTTATTTTATCTGGCGTATAGAACATTCTGCCATTCCCGTCGATTATAGAGTATACGAAAAACATGAACCTTCCGTTTTGCTTCATCAATAATATAAAACGCTGTATAGTTTTCAACAGGCATTAAACGTACACCCATAGATGCATATGGTTCCTCATTCACAACCGGATGGCGAGCAGGCATGAAACTGAGTGACATTACTTTTTCTTCAATAGATAAAACAACTCTCTCTGCCGATTCAGGGGCTTTGAGCACATTGGTGATATAATCAAGAATCCCGTACAAATCATGAACAGCCGTGGTTTCAAGGATAACTTCATACGCCATCGAATCCGTACTCCTTCTTTATTTTTGTGAAAACCTCTTTTGCCGGGCGGCCGCCGCCGCTTCTCATCCCCTTAATCCCTTCATCAAGTAACCGATGGAGTTCACGCCGCCCGCAAAGTTCCTCGTATGCAGTGTTCGACAGCAGAACCAAATCACCTGTTCCATTTTTTGTAATATAAACAGGCTCATTATAAGTATTGCAAAAAGCTGAAATTTCGCTGTACTTATTACGTAAATCCGAACTTGGAAGAATCTTAGCCAAAACCTCACCTCATTTATTTTATTAATACGCATATTCTATCAAAATATTGATAGGTGAACAATGCCCGTTTCAGGAAGCAGGGCAGTTTCGATATCGTTCCAGAAACGACTATATAGGCGTTTTGATTTGAAATGGGCTGAAGCAAGTCGGAAAATGCAACGCTTCAATGCATTTTCCGGCGCAGCCTGAAGCCCAATTTCAAACAAAATCGCTATAAAACTACATTTTCGCAATAAAAAACCCCCGCCCGGCAACTATCACCGGGCGGGGGTTTTCTATAAACACTACTTATTACATAAGCTTATTTCTTGTCCTTAGGGTCACGCTTTTCAAACATGTCGGTTATCCGTTTTTCGCGGTTATAGCGGGTCATGCTTGTGCGGTATTGCCCTAAAGCGGCCAGTTGCTTGCCGGTTAGTTTCATAATACCAAAGGCTGCTATACCTACCAGCAACACAGCGCCAAATATGGTAAAGGTTACTTGTATTGGGCTTGTTTGCGGGTTAACTATTGTTCCGTGCCTTGGTGTCCAGCGTGCGGTTACGGTTGTATCTTGCCGTACCGTCAGCGGTAAGTTTATATGGGTTGTGCCAATGCTCCACCCGGCAAAAACATAACCGGCACGTGTGGGTGTTGGCATGGTGTTAACTACAAAGCCGTATACACCTGTGCGTATGCCTGATTCCCCTGCCGGGAATGCACCTGGGCTCGGGTCAAAGGCCACTACCAAATGTGTTGGCGGTATGGTTGGCTGGGGCGTTGGGGAGGGTTGTGGCGTAAGCGCCCATGCAGCGGTTAAGGTCATATTGCCGCGCAATATAAACGGCATTGGCTGAATGGTGTTTCCGTGCATCCAACCTACAAATACATGCCCTGCCCTGGTTGGTACCGGCAATGTATTAATATGGGTGCCGTATGGGTGTATTTGGGTTGTTTGGCTGTTCGGGGGCATTGTGCCATGGTTAAGGACGAAGGTAATTGTGTAATTTCTAGGTCCAACCTGTGTACGCTGATAATGCGCAAACAATGTCACATTAGCTGTTGCCGCGAAAGCCTCTACCTGCCGTACTCCGTGCATGTACCATCCTACAAAGGTATAGCCTGCCGGTGGTATGGGTGTTGGGAAATTATCTACCCTAAACCCAAAGCTGCCTTGACGTACAGCCGGTACGCCTGGGGGAAGGGTTCCGATACCGGGGCTGAATGTTACCGTAATAACTGCCGGCGCCACCGGGGCCCATTCTGCCCTAAACGATACCGGTGCGGTTACTGTAATGCCGGCCACGGCTTCCCGTGTTATGTGGTTTGTACCTGCGCCCACTTGCTGCCAGCCAAGGAAGTTATATCCTGTGCGTGTTACAAAAGGAACATTGCCCAGTGTAATTGACGCATTGTGGTTAATCATTGCCGCAATCGGGCCTGCCGCCGGAGTATGGGTTGTAGAAGTTCCGCCGTTAAAGTAGAACCTTACTGCGTGCTGCCCCGTTACAACGGGGGCCCATACCGCTGTGAAGGAGATATCCGCCACAGGTGCAGGGTTAAGATTTGACGGGTTTACCTGTGTTGTTGTGTTGGTAAGTACCCAGTGTACAAAGTTATGGCCCGCTCTTGTTGGGGTCGGCACTTGGCCTGCCGGGATTTGCGTACCGTTAGCAAATGGTCCTTGAATTACCGGGCCTGTGCCAAAGGCACCAAAGGTACCGCCGGCCAGGTTAAACGTTGCAAAGAAGTGACCGGCAACTTGTGCAGGCTGCCATACCGCCACAAACGTAACATCTGCGGTAGGGGCAGGGGTAAGGTTTGTCGGGTCAACAACCGCGCCGCCCAATGTCCAATGCATGAATGTGAAGTTTGTTCTTGTCGGGGTTGGCACAGATGCTGCGGGGATTTGTGTACCCACTGCAAAGGGGCCTGCCTCAACGTTTCCGGTACTGTTTTCAAATACGCCGCCGGCTAGGATAAACGTGGCAATGAACGTATTGTCTCTTGCACGCCATACGGCTTCAAATTCCAGTGGTTCTGTTACAACAGTAGCCGCCACATCAGCCGGTGATTCTACATAAGCCCCTTCGGCGCGTTGCTGCCAGCCAAGGAAATCATATCCTGCACGTGTTACCGTAGGAACATTAGCTGGGGTTATTGCCGTGTTATGGTTAATAGTTACTTGAACCGGGCCTGCTGCCGGTGTATGGGTAGCAGAGGTTCCGCCGGTAAAGTAGAACCTTACCGGATGCGTAACAGCGCCGCCGTCCCATACTGCGGTGAAGGAAATATCAGCGGTAGGTCTTTGTGCTGACGGTACTAAAATGTCATTTGTACCTGTTCTCACCCAGTGTTGGAAAGTATGGCCTTCTCTTGTAAGAGTGGGCACAAGTGCCGCAGGTATTAATTCACCGCTTAGCAGCGGGCCTCTTACGATATGGCTGCCTTCAAATGATGCAAGAACGCCGCCGTTGAAGATAAACGTAGCGTAGAAAGTACCGCTTCTCCATACAAGGTCAAAGTTCCAGTATTCTGAAGGGTCAAGTTCCATTTCAGCAAGTTCGTCGCTGGTATAGAACCCTCTGTCGTTGGTAGTTATGTTATTGCCGTCGCGGTCGCGTCTAATCCAGCCGCGGAATTCGTCAGCAGGGTTATCTGGGTTGGTGGTATCCACGTCGCTGATAATATCTCCTACTGTGGTATCTTCAACATCGCCCATAGGTACCCTAACCGGCGGCAAGTCACCTACGCTAACCTCCATAAAGTATTCGGCGGTAAACACAACCTGCCCTGTTGGTATAAGGCCTGTTACATTGTCGTTACCGGCTGTTCCGGCAGTTGTGCCGGAGGTCAGCGCCCACTCATACAGCCAGAATGCCTGTGCTTGCGGAAGGTTAAGTGTTGGAATATTGGCTGCGGTAATTGCCGTGCCTGCAGGTACATAGAATATAACTTCGCCGCTAAGCACAACGCCCTGAGTACCGGCTGTAAGCGTAGCACCTGCCAAAGCGCCTGGCCTAAATATTACACGATAATGGCCGGGAACACTTTCAACATCCCATACTGCCGTAAACGACACGTTTGCCACAGGCGCAGGTATAATCTGTGATGGGTCTACCGCTATGTTGGTGCCGGTAATCACCCAGTGCTCGAAGGTAAAGCCTGACCTTACAGGTGTTGGTATATAGTTTGCGGGGATTTGGGTGCCGTTGGCAAACGGCCCTTGAACTACCGGCCCAGTGCCATAAATGCTGTAAGTGCCGCCCGCCAGGATAAACGTAGCAAAGAAGTGGCCGTCAACAGACACAGGTTCCCAAACTGCTACAAATGTAACGTTTCCGGCAGGTGCAGGGGTAAGATTGGATGGATTTACGGGTGCACCGTTTAATGTCCAGCCAACGAAGTTAAAGCCTACCCTTGTTGGTGCCGGCACAGATGCCAGCGGGATTTGTGTACCCACTGCAAAGGGCCCTACAACAACATTGCCTGTGCTGTTTTCAAATACGCCTCCGGCCAGGATAAACGTGGCGGTGAAGTAGTTCGTATCAATGGGTGTTTGATCCCATGCGGCGTCAAATACCATTGGCCCGGCTACAACTATATTTGCCACATTAGCTGGTGGTTGAACATTCGGTGCCATGCTGCGCTGCTGCCAGCCCAGTAAATCGTACCCTGTACGTGTTAAAGCAGGAACATTGGCCGCTGTAATGGCCGCGCCATGGTTAATCATTATTTCCACAGGGCCCAAAGGCGGGTTGTGAGTAGAAGACGTACCGCCGGCAAAGTAGAATCTAACAGCATGTTGGGTTGTTACATATGCCTCACCCTCCCATACAGCCGTAAAATGAACATCGCTGCTGCGGGCGGGATTAAGTGCTGAAGGGGTTACGGGTGTACCGTAGCCTGTGAGTACCCAGTACTGGAATGTATACCCGGCCCTTACAGGGTTAGGAACTCTGTTTGCGGGGATTTGTGTATTATTCAAGATAGCGGGAACAACAACCGGCCCTGCACCATATATGCCATAGGTACCACCGGCTAAATGGAAGGTTGCAATAAAGTGGCCGGGGATGGCAACTGCCTGCCATATTGCCGTAAACGACACATTGCCGGTTGGGGCAGGTGTAAGACTTGCCGGGTTTACAATGGTATCGCTACCGGTAATTACCCAATGTTGGAACGTAAAGCCAGGTCTGACCGGTGCGGGCACCACACTTGCGGGGATTTGAGTACCATCCGCAAAGGGCCCTTCAACTATCGGTCCAAAACCAAAATCGCCATAGGTTCCGCCGTTTAATACAAATGTTGCGAAGAAGTTACCGGCAACAGGTACAGGCTCCCATGCCGCTACAAATGTAATATCCGCAATTGGAGCAGTGGTAAGTGCCGACGGGGTTACGGTTACATTGTTTAGTAACCAGCCTTCGAAGGTAAAGCCTGTTCTGGTTGGTGCCGGTACGTCACCTGCGGGGATTTGAGTATTCACCGCAAACGGCCCAACAACAACATTTCCGGTACTGCTTGCATATACGCCGCCTGCAAGGATAAAGGTAGCATAAAACTCTGTTGGGCCCGGCTCGTCTGGGGTTCTCCATATAGCCGTGAAGGATGTTGGCACAACAACATTGTGGTTTGCTACTTGCTCCCTGGTCAAGGTACTTTGAGTGCCCTCTTGACGCCATCCAAGGAATTGATCCGCGCCGCGTGTTACGAAAGGCACGTTAGGCTGAGTAATAGCAGCGCCTTGATTTATTTGTACGGTTACCGGCCCTGCCGCAGGTAAATGCGTTGCAGACGTACCGCCGTCGAAGTTGAATGTTATAGCGTGTTGTATTGGTGGTACACCAGTTGGATTCCACATTGCCGTAAAGAATACATCGGCATTACGGGCGGGGTTAAGTGCTGATGGGGTTACAGGTGTGTTAGAGCCTGCAATCACCCAATGCATAAACTCATATCCGCTTCTTGTGGGTGTGGGAACGCTGGCTGCAGGAATCTGAGTACCAACAGCGAATGGCCCCCTAGGAACGGCATTGGTGCTGTCTTCAAACATGCCGCCGTTTAAGTTAAACATAGCCATGAAGTAACCGGGAGGTGTATCATCCAAAGGTTGCCATACTGCTACAAATGATACATTTCCGGTTGGGGCTACAAGGTCTGTTGGGTCGGCTACTATGTTGCCTTCCGCATCCAGCCAGTGCACAAATGTCCAGCCAAAACGTGTTGGGGTTGGTGCACTTGGGATTTGGTCACCTTCTGCAAACCATACATCCACAGGCCCTGGGCCATATGTGCTATAGGAGCCGCCGGCTAAATAGAACCTTGCCCTAAAGTAACCATCGGTATCGTCCCGTTCCCATACTGCCGTAAACGTATGGATACCTGCGGTAAATTCACTTGCCGCCAGTGCCGACGGGGATGGTACTACTGCATTTGTCCCGCCTCTTATCCAGTGCAGGAAGGTGTAATTTAACCTTTCCGGCTCAGGAACATCGGCTAAGGGGATTGTGTCGCCTACATAGTACGGCCCTCTGTGGGCAGGCCCGGTATCACCGGATACATTGCCGCTTGCGAAGAAGAAGATAACATCGAATTGCCCTCTTGGTTCCCATACAGCCGTAAAGGAGGCTGCGTCATCAAACGATTCATCTGCGAGTGCTGCGCGGGATACAGGCGTCCCGCCAACAATACCATCTCTTAACCAGCCTTCAAAGGTGTAGCCTGTTCTGGTAGGTAGGGGTATATCAGCGATATTTAGTTGAGTTGGAGTGCCTACAACGAACGGCCCCCTGTCAACCGGACCTGTGCCATAGCCAAGGTATGTGCCGCCGTCCAGGTTAAACAGTATAAGGAATGTGTTTGGTGTTACAAGGCCCCAGCGGGCTGTAAAGGTTATATCGGCGCCCGGAGGGGTAGCAAGTGCGCTAGGTGTTACAAATGTTTCGGAAGCGTCACCGTCTATTACCCAGCCCAGGAACTCGAAACTCGGCCTGTCGGGCGCAGGAACATCACCTACAGGGATTTGGCCGCCTATATTAAAGGGCCCCCTGGTAACTGTTCCTAAGATACCTTCATTAAAGAATGGGCATACGCCGCCGGCTAAGTTAAATGTTGCGGTAAACTGTCCTGCCTCGCTTGCCGGTATCCATAGGGCGATAAACGTTATATCATCGTCAAATGTCATGGCTGGCAAGTCATCGGGGTGAATAATCTGGGGCGGAACCGCACCGTCATCCACTAACCAATGTGACAGGGTGTGGGAAGCCCTTGTTGGTGTCGGTATTGCTGTGATTGCGGAACCGCTTACAAACGGCCCAACAACTATGGGACCCATACCAAAGCTGCCGTACTCGCCTCCGTCTAACTCAAATGTTGCGAAGAAATTACCGGGTGAACTTGCCGGGTCCGGCGTCCATACTGCGGTAAAATACTCGTCTGAGATAGCGGCAGGAGTTAAGCTTGACGGGGTTACAGGTGCCATGCTTGCGTCGCCTGTTCTTACCCAATGTGCGAATAGGAAGTCCGGCCTTACGGGTACAGGTACTTCACTTAGCGGGATTTGGCTGCCTTGAGCAAAAGGTCCGCTAATTACAGGCCCTAAAGAGCCGTTAAATGTACCGCCGGCTAAGTTAAAGGTGGCACCAAATATCGGGCCAAAGGGCACCCATATAGCAGTAAGAGTTACATCGGTGTCAAATGTCATGGAAGGCAGTGCGGCATGGCTAATATTTTGCGGCGGATTTATACCGTCATCCAACACCCAACCTGATAATATATGGTTGTCTTTTTCCGGTGCGGGTATTGTGGTGATTGCGGAACCGCTTGCAAACGGCCCTAATACTGCGGGCCCATAGCCAAACCCTGTTGCATAACCGGCATCGAAATCAAATGTAGCAAAGAAGTTACCAACTACACTTGCCGGATCCGGCGTCCATACTGCGGTAAATGTTGTATCCGTAGTAAGGAGGGCTGCCGGTGATAGGGCAGATGGTGTTACCGGTGTAGTACCGTTACCCATTACCCAGTGCGAGAATAAAAAGTCCGGCCTAACCAAAGATGCAGGCATCGGCACTAAGGCCACGGGGATTTCCTCGTCAGCTTGCAGGCCCGGCCTAAACACTTGGCCGTTTACATGACCGGGATATGTGCCGCCGGACAGGTTAAAGGTAACGTCAATATATACCCCGGCAAAGTTCCACTGGGCTACAAAATGCCAGTGTGCCGGAACAATATTAATATCTGCAACATCGCCAGATGTGGTGTAAAGTGCAGCCGGGGATACGAGATTTGCGTCTCTTAGCCAGCCTGCAAACTGTGCACCATCGGCTCTTGCTGCTTCAAGTACGGGTACGTTTAAGCCGGGTATAGAGGCAATTGTATTGCCCGCAAAGGCTTCCAGTACCTGTAAGCTGATAGTACTTGGGCCGCTTCCGCCACCTGCGACAGAGCCGCCGTTTAGGTCAAATTCAACGGGGATATAGAAAACAGCCGTGAAGGTTGCGGGCCCCCAGGGTGTAATACCCCCTACACCTTGGTTTAAGTCGTTTAATGAACCGGTAAAACCGGGATTAACCACCATTTGCCATGTGTAAGACCATCCGGGTGGAAGGACATTTGCAAACGTAGGCAACTGCCCAGGAAGAAGTTCTGCGCCGGCAGGTAAGTAAAGAATAACATTGCCGGCGTCAAGTGCAGAAGGGGTGGTTAAAGCAGTGGGTAATAGTGCACCCGCAAGCCCACCCAAAGCGGTACCGGGGTTAAATGTGATTGGAAAATATGTGTTTGACCACTGGGCCACAAATTCTATTGGCCCTGTAACCATTTGCCCAACCGGATCCGATGGAGTCCAGCCCACCAAGTTTTCGGGGAAGCGCACGGCAGCCGGGACATCGCCTGCAGTGATTGCGGTATTTTCGGTAATCATTTCTATAACATTTGCGGGGTTGCCGCCCACATTACCGCCGTTTAAGTTAAAGGTAACGGGGTGCTGGTGCACCCATACAGCTGTAAAGGTTAAATCGGAAGTAACGGAAGTGAAATACGCAACAATGTCAGCAGTCGTTGGAAAATCTGCCACAAGCGCACTTGGTGATACTGTCCAGTGGGAGAAATGGTTAAACGTGACGTGAGACATAAAGTTCGCATCAGGCAGTTCTGCCAGAGGGATAGGGTCGCCTATGTTAACCGAGAACATGTGCGGCCCGCCAAGAATTGGAGGAGGATGCACACCGCCGCTTAAATCAAATGTCACGGTATGCGGCGCTTGGGTATCCCATACAGCAAAGAAGGTTGTAGGGCCGTTAATTGTAACAAGTAACGGATCCGGAACATCCGGAACGGTTGCGCCGCTTGTTGTGGCCCAACCAAGGAAATTGGCAATATCAAAGGCCGGTGTGTCAAAAATCGTCATATTAGGCAATTGCCCAGCCATCAGGTTACCGCCGTACGCTACAGGCACCCTGGCGGCTGGTTCCAGCACACTTGTTACTGTAGCGCCGCTAAAGTTGAAGGTAACTGCAGGCGTCCATATAGCATGGAAAGTTGTTGTACTGTTTATTGGTGTGTTTAATGGAGTCATTGGGGCGTTAAGGGCAGAACCCGTAGCCCAATGAGAGAACTCATAAAAACCCGAAGGCGGGATATACACAGCAGGAGTTGGCAGAGGCGGAACCACGGCTGATATGGCATCAGAAAGCGATTCGCCACTAGCTATATCCGTTGTGGCTATACTACGCCCCGTGCCGTCCGAACCTGCACCAAAGCTAAAAATAACCGTAACCGGCCCAAACGTATCCCATACAGCATAGAATGTTGTATTGCCCGGAACTGCCGCAATAGGATGCTGTGTTGGGTCTACAGACGCGCCACCCGGTGTTAATGCCCAGTGCAAGAACGCACCATAGCCCGGTGTTGTGTTATTTAGGTTGGCAACATCAGGTATCTGACCTGCGGCTACGGTACCGCCGTTACCCATTGGTACTGACGGGAATGGTGCCCAGGTTGAACTTGGAAAACCAGCTGCCAGATGGTCATAAGTACCGGTGCCCATGTTAAACGATATAGTCGGCTGTGGGTTAGGATTTGGCACCCAACGCGCATAAAACTGTGTGTCGCCACCAATAATTACCGCCGCACCCGGCGGAATAATGTCCGCACTAAGAGCGCTACCTGATGCCCATCCTTCAAATATGAAGTCGAACGGATTCTGGGGGGCACCTGTTAGCACCGGCGCTGCAGGGGTGGTAATAGTGCCAAATTCCCAATCACTAACATCCACAGGCAGAGTACTCATACCTATCAAGTTCCATACTGCATCCACTGGAGTAATCCAGCCGCCCATGTCCACACCGCCACCTATAAGGTTAAACGTGGCATCAAAGGGGCTGGCCGGTACGAACGGAATATATCCACCGGAGGGCACAAACGGCACGTATCCGCCGGAATACGGCATAGAAGGCGTGTATCCGCCGTAAAACGGCTGCTCAGGTATGTATCCAACCGTTGCCTCAAACGGCAAATAAGCCGGTACATATGCCTGGCTCCACATGGCTATATAGAGTTTACTGGTAAAACTACCGCCACCGGCGTACATAAACTCGTCGTTTACAACGCTGGCAACCTGAGTCCACCCTGTAAATACAGAGCCATCCCTTTCGGGCACAGGAAGGTTAAAGTGTTCACCCCCCTGTCTTGTGATGATTACATCTTCAAAATTCCCATAAACATGGCCGCCGTCCAACATAAATGTATAAATTACCATGTCGTCGGAACCACCGGGGGCAACACCGCCCGGCTGGGCGAATAGGCCCCAAAACGGGATTGCCATAAGCGCAAGCAAAAGTACTGCCACCATGGCAATATTCTTTTTCTTCACTTAGAAAACCACCTTTCTAATTTTGAATTGAAGGCGCCTTGATAAAATCGAAACTTATGTAAGACACCATTGTGGACTAAATAACTTCCAAATTTTTGCCGCAATGATGCTCTATAAGGCATGAGCATTCTACCCCAAAAAAGACAACAATGTAAAGTTAAGTTTGGGTTACGGGTGCAGGCAATTATTTGGTTTTATGCCGAAACTTCAACCTTTATCCTACGACAAATAAAATCAGCTAAAACTGACATAGGGATAATGCTTATTATTCGGTTTATCATATGTATTTAGCGTGAAACATCCTGGTAACGGACTTTCATACTAACCTTTGCGCCGCCGGTGAAGCGGCATTGCTTATGTGATGAGCGAACGGTGCATACATAATTACCGCCCGCAAATCTGCCCATTACAGGACTTAAACTAACACGATACCCCTACCGGAACCTAACACTTGCCACTTTGCCAACCCAGCGCCGGGAACGGATTGGAGCCCAAAAGCGTTAGACAAGTCAAGTTCTGGAGGCGGTTAGTCCTGTAATAGTGTGAGGCAATACTTGCTCCGACATACATTAGCGCAACATGCCGAATGTGTCAAGGACATGCTATGAGGCATTGCAAAATAAATCCACAAAATCAGCACATATCTGCATCATTAAATTACACAATTAAAAGAATTTTTTGGGAGGAATTATCTGAAATATGTAAGTTTAATCAATAAAAAAAATCACAAAATTATAGTCAAAACCATGTATTTTCCGCGTCATATACGAATAGCAGCCAATTGCCATCTAATGGTATACACACATGCGAATGCATAAATATGGAATATGCCCTGTAAGGAAGATGCTTATAATTTCCTTACTGTAAAACAATGGATGACAGATATTTCATGCTATAGCCGCTTGGCGCAAGCACATCTACACCAGCCCGCCATCCAGCGGGATAACCTGCCCCGTAAGATACTCCGCACCGGCAAGAAAAACCGCAAGGGCCCCAGCCTCACCGGGATACCCAAATCGCCCCAGTGGGATATTCTCCACAAAGGCGTTTTTTTCTTCGCGTGTAAGCTGGGTATTCATACGTGTCTCGAAAGCCCCGCAGGCAATGGCATTAACCCTTACACCCGAGGGGCCCAGTTCCCGGGCCAATGCCTTTGTAAACCCGATAACAGCCGCTTTTGCCGCAGAATACATAACCTCGCAAGAAGCACCGCAAATCCCCCATACCGACGTTATATTGATAATACAGCCGGCCTTAGCCCGCACCATATCCGGCACAGCCAAATGGGAAGCGTTAACCGCAGTGTATAAGTTATTGGCCATAACCCCTTGAATATCCGCAAAACTCATATCAGAAAATAACCCGTAATGGGCCGAGCCGGCATTGTTAACCAGCACCTCAACCGGGCCATAACGGGCTTTTATATGGGAAAACATTTCTCGTGCTTTTTCATAATCAGATAAATCCGCGATAAAGCCGTCTGCATTGCCTCCGGCCTGCTTTAACTCCTCAACAGACTTTTGCAGGTTGGCGCTGTCTTCGCGGCCGTTAAGTATTATCATATCACCTTTTGCGGCGAAACATTTTGCAATGCCAAGGCCAATACCCCGGCTGCCGCCTGTTACTAACACCGTTCTCATGCGGATGCCTCTTCCATGCTGCGGCCCTTGCTACGCCTATGGGCCAGCCATATCAGCACGGTTGCGGCACCTCGCATTGCGCCTACAATTAGCATTGTATAGGTATCTCCAACAAAACTTAGCAGGGCGTTGGCAAAAAAAGGCGCAAGAAACAGGCTGATGTTTGTTGCCATATTAAAAAAAGCAACGTACATCATACGGTTTTCGTCAGGGGAGGCTTCCAGCACCCCGTTTAAAATAGCGGCTGTTATACCAATGGTAGAAAACCCTGTAAAAATGCTAAACAGCGCCATAAGCTGCACGTTGGTTATCAGCGGAAGAAAGATTAGATTAGCCGAAAGCAAGGACGCGGATATTATAAACACCGCGTTATTGCCGCGGCTGCGAAGCCAGCGCTGCCACAACCCGCCGGAGGCAAAGGCCGCCGCGCAAGACGCCAATGTGAATACCGCAAGCCACATTTCGGTGGCCCTGATAGTCATAACCTGGTGGATGGCGAAAATAGGGCCGCCGGCTTGCCATGTAAATGTGAATATTATTGCTGGGATGAAAAATGCCAGGAAACGCCTATCCCTTAAAATTACCGGGATAAGTGCCATATCTGAAGAAGGGGCAGGAGTATTCGCGCTTGCGGGGGACTCGGTAGCAGGTTTTTCATCGGCGGCAGTGCCGCTTACAGAATGCGCTGCGGAAGAAGCATTGCCGCCGGTTGAATGTGGGGCGGGAGAAACCGCACTATCGTCAGAATCGGATGTGCCGGATACCCCTTTAGGCGCGGCAACCTTCAACCGGTTAAACATCATAACCTCCAGCACCCCAACCAGAAACGCCGCCAGGAAAAATATCTGGTACAGTATCATCCGCTGCTGGTCTGAACGGGGTAAATATGTGATTATCAGCCCCGTTACAATTGTTACGATTGGGATAATGGCCTGGCCGAACTTTGTACGCAGCGCAATAGCCTGCCCCCGGGTAGTACCGCCAAAAACCGTGCCAAGGAAGCTTTGCATAGATGTTTGCGAAAGTGCGTCCGGGCAGTTCATAACCGCCACCAAAATAATAAACAGCATAGGCCTTACCGGAGCAGGCAGCATAGGTATAAGCGCAATGCCTAAAAGCAGTGCCCGGCTAACCAAAATAAACGCCGCCGTAGCCCGCTGCCTGTTAGTAAACCGCCTAAACAACATAGCCCCAGGCAATAGCACAATTGCCGCAACCAAACCCGGCAGTGCATTAAGAAGGGTGATTTCCAACTCCCCTCCCCCAAGGCGCACCAGAAACTTTGCGGAAAAAGGCCGCCACAGGTTATTTACCGTATCCAACAGCAGCCCGTACAATATAAATATCCATACATTAGTGCCGCGCATCCGGCCTATGTCCCGGCCAATAGAAGTAACCCCGCCTTTTACATAGGCGGGGATTTCTTTGAGGTTTATTTTTTTTAGTCTCATTGGTGTGTTCACGCTGTCAACCTTCTGGCAAAAATCTGGGGAAGCCTTTATCTGTGTCATCAAAACCGGAAAAAGGTTTACCATTAGTATCAAAACCGAAAGAAGCCTTTGTCGGTATCATCAAAGCCCCAGGGCGGGGCTTGCCGCACTTAGCCCCCTTCCGTGGAAGGGGGTGGCCCGTAGGGCCGGGGGTTGTTTTCAAATCGTCGCAACCCTCAACCCCCGCTCCGCTTCGCTCCGGCACCCCCTTCTAAAGAAGGGGGCTTAAACCTTCATTACCCACAACTGGACATTCTCGCCGTTGATATCCCATTCTTTCGCGAATGCGCCTTCCGGCGGAGTGGATTCTTCAAGGGAATCTGCCAGGATCTCTACAGTCACGGCTTCCCGGTTATTTACAATTACGCCGCCAAGGTTGCCGCTGCAGCCGGTGTATCCGGCATGTATCCGGTCCACCACTTCAAAACCGGCATCTTTACGCATGTTTTGCAGCTTGCTTATCAGTTCGCGCACATTGCCTTCTTCTATTAGTTCCGGGGTTAGGCGGATATCCAGCACTACGGTTACCCCCCGGTCAGAAGACACGGCAAAGCCGTCTTTTTGCACAGTTTCGACCAGTACGTCCTCAATGGTTAGTTCCACATCAGTTTCGTCAATTGTTGTGCGCCAGCCGCCGCTGTTTAGTGCGGCCATTACCGCGGCAGGTTCGGTGTTTAAGGCCGCAGTTATTTTAGGCACCAGCTTCCCATAGCGGGGCCCCAGGGTACGCAGCTGCGGCTTGAAGCGGTATTCTATATATTCTTCCGTGTTTTCGACGAAGTTAATCCCTTTTACGTTTAGTTCCTCACGCACAACGTCCAGCAGGGCCGCCCCCGGGCGGGTATGCCCTGCCCTTAGGCTAACCAGCATCTCGGGTAAGGGCTGACGGTTCTTTATTGCGGCGGCATTGCGGGCGGCGCGGCCTATGGCTGTGATATCCATGATTACGGCCATGTTCGCTTCCAGTTCAATGTTAATTTTGCTTATATCAGAAGCGGGGTAGTCGCATAGGTGAATGCTTTCCGGCGCGGTTATGTCTAGGCCGCGTACAAGGTTTTGATAAATCTGCTCTGTGATAAAGGGCACAAAGGGCGCGGCCAGTTTCGCCACTGTTACCAAAGCATGATGCAGTACCTTGTATGCATTAATCTTGTCCTGTTCCATGCCGTCGGCCCAGAAACGCTCCCGGCTGCGGCGCAGGTACCAGTTGCTTAACTCGTCTACAAAGGCATCAAGTGCACGGGCCGGTTCGGTTATTTCGAAGCGGTTAAGGGCGTTATCCACCTTTTTCACCAAAGAGTTAAGCTTGGAAAGCAGCCACGAATCCAGCACAGACAAATCCTTGGTTTCATATTCGTAGGGGTTAAACCCGTCTATCCCCGCATACAGCACATAGAATGCATAAGTGTTCCAAAGCGTACCCATGAAACGGCGTGCGCCGTCTGCCACAGCATCGTCGTGGTAGCGGGTATTCTGCCAGGGGGCAGCCCCGGCATAGAACAACCAGCGCACCGCGTCGGCCCCGTGTTTTGTAAGGGCCTCCATTGGGTCTACCACGGCACCTTTGCTTTTGCTCATCTTTTGGCCGTCCTTGTTTTGCACGAGGCCGGTCACAATTACATTTTTATACGGCGATTTGCCAAAAAGCATTGTAGAGATAGCCATAAGGGAATAGAACCAGCCACGGGTCTGGTCCAGCCCTTCAGATATAATATCTGCCGGGAACTGGTTAGCGAACAGTTCTTGGTTTTCATATGGGTAATGCCACTGGGCAAAGGGCATGGAGCCGGAATCGAACCAGCAATCTATGACCTCTGGGGTGCGGCGCATTTCGCCGCCGCATTTCGGGCATGTTAGGGTTACGCCGTCGATATAGGGCTTGTGCAGTTCGATAGTATCGGGCACGGGCTGGCCTTCTATACGGCCCAATTTCGCCAGTTCCGCCTTACTTGCAACACAGTGGCGGTGGCCGCATACAGCCATGGCTTCACTTTCGGCGGCTGCACCCGCATCTTTTCCTTCGGTACATTCCCATATGGGCAGGGGGGTGCCCCAGTACCTCTCGCGGCTGATGCTCCAGTCATGGATATTTTTTAGGAAATCCCCAAAACGGCCTTCTTTCATATGCTCCGGCAGCCAGTTTACTTCGCTGTTACTGGCAAGTAGTTCATTTTTCAGGGCGCTTACCTGGATAAACCAGGCGTTTCTGGCGTAGTAAAGAAGGGGCGTATCGCAGCGCCAGCAGAATGGGTAGTTATGGGTATATGCTTGCTTTTTCTGAAGAAGCCCTCGGGCTGCCAGTTCCTTGATTATTAGCGGGTCTGCGTCTTTTACAAATTTCCCGGCCCATAGGTTAACCGAGTTTACAAAGCAACCTTGGGCATCCACCAATTGTAAAAGCGGAAGGCCGTATGCCTTAGATATCCGGGCATCGTCTTCACCGAAAGCCGGGGCTATGTGCACTATGCCCGTACCGTCGGTTAGGGTTACATATCCGTCGCAAACCACTGTGCAATAATTTTCATTTTCTGGGTTTTCAAAGTCAAAAAGCGGCTCGTACTTCAGGCCTTCCAGTTTGGCTCCTGGGAAGGTTTCCAGTATTTCGTATGAATCTTCCAGGACATTTTCAACCAAGGCCTTGGCCATGATATATACATGCCCGTCCTTTGCTGCCCGTACATAGTCTGTTTTCGGGTTAACACATAGGCCTACGTTGGAAGGCAGTGTCCAGGGGGTGGTTGTCCAGGCCAGCAGATATTCGTCGGTTCTTCCGGCTACTTTGAAGCGCACATAGGCAGAGGGTTCTGTCACTTCCTTATATCCTTGCGCTACCTCGTGGCTGGACAGGGGGGTACCGCAGCGGGGGCAGTATGGCACCACCCGGTATCCTTTGTAGATAAGCCCCTTTTCATATATTTGTGAAAGCGCCCACCATACAGATTCTATATAGTTATCTTGATACGTGACGTACGGGCTCTCCATATCGGCCCAAAAGCCCAGGCGTTCGCTCATTTCCTTCCACATGGATTCGTAGGTCCATACGCTTTCTTTGCATTTTTGTATAAAAGGCTCAATGCCGTATTTCTCGATTTCGGGCTTTCCACTTATGCCTAGGGCTTTTTCTACTTCCAATTCTACCGGTAGGCCGTGGGTATCCCATCCGGCCTTTCTTAGTACATGGCAGCCCTTCATGGTTTTGTATCTGGGGAAAAGGTCCTTAATTGCACGGGCAATAACATGCCCCATATGGGGGCGGCCGTTAGCTGTTGGGGGGCCGTCATAAAATACAAAAGTGGGGGAGCCTTCGCGCATGGTCATGCTTTTTTGGAAGGTTTTATTGCCGTTCCACAGGTCAAGCACGGCCTTTTCCCGCTCTGCGAAATTTAGGCCGGTTGAGACTTTTGCGTAAAGCTCTTTATGATTAGACATTTGCAATCGTTCCTTTCTGGTGCTGTTGCTTGATTTTGGGCGGTTTTTGCAATTAGTAGAGTATAGTACTGCCTGCATATGTTGTAAAGCGGGGTTGTAAACAAAAATGCGGTATGTCATGATGTATAGCAAGTAAAATTGAAACGAGGCTGGCCATGGAAAAAATACTTGTAGTGGAAGACGATATATTTATAAGCGAATTATTATGTGAGCTGCTATGCATAAACGGATACGCCCCCGTACCGGCATTTTCCGGCACAGAGGCGCTTCTTTGCCTGCCCGGCGGCGGCTTTTCCCTTATGATTTTGGATTTGATGCTGCCAGGTAAAACCGGGGAGGAGGTTTTGCTAGAAGCGCGCACCTACACGAATATCCCGGTAATAGCCCTTACCGCCATGGCTGATAAGGAAAGCACAGTAAGATTGCTGCGGCATGGGGCTGATGATTATCTGGTAAAGCCATTTGATAATGACGAACTTCTTGCCCGTATTGCCGTGCAGCTGCGGCGGGAGAGGAACAGCGCCGAAGGCACACCCGGCACCGGTGCGGCAAAACAGCTAAGATTCAAAGATATTGTGCTGGATTTAGAAGGCTACGACGCCCATATTAACGGAATGAAAGCGGGCCTGTCGAAGCGGGAATTTGAAATTATACGGCTTATGATGTCGCGCCCACTGAAGGTTTTTACTAAAAATAACCTATATGAAAGCGTCTGGGGTGAGGAGTTTTTGGGGGATGATAACACCATTAACGTGCATATAAGCAAGCTGCGGGCAAAGCTTAACGCATTAAATCCCGGGGAGGAGTATGTACTTACTGTTTGGGGGATTGGGTTTAAGATGGCAAATTAAGAAGCTGTACTCAGCTTTACAAACAGCGAATACAGCTTCTAAGAAAGATGCTCAAACCTTAAACCGTTTCCAAAAACCTTCACCTACTCAGCAGGTGTTATTTCAACAATCTCCGGTTCATCCTTCTTTTTAAACATAGAGCCTAAATTAAGCTTGGACAAAATCCCGGGTATCATATCCAGCATCTTGTTAACGCTTTCCTGGTTTTTGATATTAACCAGTTGAACCGTGCCGCCGCTTATCACTACAACTGCCGACGGGGTCATTTTTGCGCCAAGTGCGCCGCCGCCGCCGTCACGGCCGCCTTTTTTGCCTGCGTCTTCCTCGGTATTGGCTACCATTGCGGTGCCCATACCGAAGGAAACATCTACAAGTGGTATCAAAATCACATCGCCGATATGCACCGGCTCGCCTACTACGGTCTTTGTAGACACGTATTCTTCCAGCTTTGAGAATAACTCTTGCATGTTTTCCTTGACTTTGCTCATTATAATCTTCCTTTCATATTATGGTCATTGCTCACGAAACAGAACTTCACGCAAAAACAAGCGGATTGGCCGGCGCAAATACAGCCATATAAACGGCCATACAAGGCCCCACAGGCGGGTATTGCCTTCGGCGGCTATATCTAATTCCAGCGCTTTTTCTATATAATTACCCAGTATCCGCACTTTACTCCTAACTCCCGCCACGGAGGCGGCGGCTTCATAGGCTCCCATTGCCCAACCGGTGGTGCATGGGTCATCAAATCCTATCACACCTGAAATATCCAAATGCTTGGGCCTTAATGCCCTTACAAACTTTCCTAGGCTTTGAAGGCATAAACTCATGATAATTTTGCGGTTCGGGTATGTCAATGCTGCCTTCACTTGACTTAGGGGGCTTATTCGGTCTGTTTTTTCTTCTTTTTCCGGTTTAGGTGGGGGGGGCTCTTCGGGGGGGGGAGGCTCAATTGTTTTGACGGTGGCTGCCTTACGCTTCTTTTTAGCGGATTTACCGCCCAGTCTTATCCCGGCAATCCTAATATGAATGTTTTGATTGCCACTGCTGTATACAAGCGCAAACTGCACCAGCTTCATTAGATAGCTGACCTTCACACTGGCTTCGTTTTTGCTGCCAACCTGGGCATCTACGCGATACCGTATGCGCCCAAGGCAAAGCACGATGGCTATTATAATCAAGAGCAAGACTATGCAAACAGCCAAAACATACGGGGCAATAAGCACCCGCCAAAGCCAAAGCACAAAAATTGAAGGATAGAAGATACCGGCAACCCGCCATGCCACAAGCGCAACCAGTACCAGCACCACAATCAAAAGTATTTTACGAAGATTCATAAAAACTACCCGCCAAACCCAGGCCTATCGGCCTCACGCCTAAGGTAAATGGTTGCAAGCACAATAATTATTACAGGCGTTGCCGCCAATAACGAACCGATAAAAATAGAAATATTAATAAAAAACTGGATAGGCACCATCATTACCAGCCGGTCCCGAGGTGGGAATAGAATCCATAAATCATTGTCAAAAAATATTAGATGGAAAACCTCAAAAGCCCGGTCGAAGTCGATGGCGATAACAGCCGCCACTATAGCCGAAATAAGCAAAAACCCGGCCATAACCTCCCTGCTGCAGCGGGCAAGCAGATGCATTACAGGGGATTTTGTAATTGCCATAAGCCCGATTAGGCCTAAAAACGCCCAAAACGCAACATTGCGTACTATGAATAACCGGTCATAAAGCACCCTTACGTCTATCATATGGGCCTTGTCCCGCTCGCTAAAGAACTCCTGCTCTACGCCGCCTATTGTGGCGCGTATACCGTCTAAGTCGTCGCGCCTGGCCCGCATGTAGTCAAGCAATTCTACTGTTACGTATATGAGTTCTTCTTCGCTCATTCCAATATACTCGGCAATTCCTTGGCTGGCGTATTGTTGCCTAAAAAACGGCATAAAAAACGTTGGGGAAATTATACTCTGGCTTACAATCAAAACCAGGAGACATAGCGCAGCCAGATATCCCATTATATATCGCATATAATCCTCCTTTAGATGAGGGCTCCGTGCCCATATTCATTAGGGGTGCCAACCTTGGGCGTCGGGTGCATTGATATTAGACTTGTCTCTGCCCTGGCCGGATTTAGTGGTTAATGCCGCTCTGTTACCAATTTATAGCCGCAGTCGCCGCAGAATTTTAATTTATGTTCGTTTTTAGCACCGCAGCTGCCACAATATGCGGTTACAGGCGGTATCTGCGGCTTTAACAGATTTGCACCGCATCTGCCGCAGTAGTTGTCTGTTTTATTGGATATGGTGCCGCATTGGTCACAGGTTTGGATTGCATGGGGGTGGGACTGGGGTGCATGGTGGTATGTCTGGGAACCAGGTTCACACGGGGCTTCTGCGCCGGGTGGCATGAGGGGGAGTTCCTCATTGGCTTCGCGTATATAAGCCGGTAATGCTTCTATTGCGGTATTTGGGATGTATTCAGGTGCCAGGTCATTGTTGGATTCGTGAGTGTACTCTGGCGCGAGTTCGTTGTTGGGTTCGTGGGTGTGCTCTGACGCAGGTTCATTGTTGGATTCTTGGGTGTGCTCTGACGCAGGTTCATGGTTGGATTCTTGGGTGTACTTCAACACGGACTCATCGTTGGGTTTTTGGGCGTATTCCGGTTCATTGTCGGGCTCTTGTACATATTCCAGTACGGACTCATTGTCGGATTCTTGCGCAGATACCGAAACCTCTGTACTTATGGGGTCATGTAGAGTTTGGACGTCCGTTTCCCATCCAGATACATCCGGCAATTCCACATTTGTGGATTCTGCCAGGGTATCGTCATTGTTTTCTGGAGAAAATACTGCACCGGCAACGTTATCATCCTCTGGTGTTATATGCTCTGGTATCCTATTTTGCACATCACTCTCATCTTGAATATGTTTGCCTACCTTGTCTGTTTCCGCTTGCGGCACTGCCGACAGGTTTTCACTATCCTGCTGCTGCACATCCGGCGTCTCCAGCGTTTGCGGTATATCGGGCTGCTCTGGCACATTCATAAACAAAGCTGAGTTTGGCTCGTCTAACAGCATCATTAATTTTGACGCATCGGATTCTTGAGGCGTCTCAGTTTCATCCGTCGCACTATCAGGCACAGCACTTATGTCTTCATTTAGCGGGATTGTGATTTCCGGGCCATACGGCCCCGGCATTTCCTCTTCATGGGCCTGGCCCGTTAGTTCATCCGCGTCCCCGTAATCGTTTTCTACAAAATCTATCAGCTTAGCTTCCAGCACTTCTTCACCGTTTGGCATAGGGTATGCCACCACCGGTTCGTGCCAGTTTTCGGCTGTTATAGATTCGTCTGCATAGGCTGCTTCTTCCAAGGGCTTGGGCGGCGGCTTTTGCCGCGTCTGTTTACGTGGTTTATTGGCCACGCGCTTACCTGGGTCTTGGAAAAACAACCAATGCAGAAATCCTCTTTTATTCCATGGACGCATACATTACTCCCTTTCCGTTACATATCAAATATCTTCATCCCTTGATTGAAATCATATAGCAATTTCTCTATGTCTATGGTTTTGTACTCGCCCTTTTCGTATAGCACTTGCCCGCGGCAAAGTGTCATTTCCACGTCACGGCCGTTTGTGGAATATGCCAGGTTTAGCGCCGGGTTGTAGCAGGCGGTTTGGCGGGGATTATTAAAGTCTATCATTAGCATATCTGCGTCGTAGCCTTTTTTAAGCATACCGCTTTCGTGGCTACGGCCTTGGGACTTGGCACCGTTAACCGTTGCCATTTCCAGCACCGACATTGCAGGGGCCGCTGTCGGGTCGTTTGCTGCGTATTTTTGCAGCAGCGAGGTCATTTTTATTTCTTCGAATAAGTCATGGGTATTGTTTGAGGCCATGCCGTCTGTGCCAAGGGCCACGTTTACGCCGCCTTTATGCATTTTTGTAACCGGGGCAAGGCCGCTTGCAAGCTTTAAGTTGGACAGTGGGTTATGGGCTATGGTTACGCCGCTTTCGGCTAAGATTTTTATATCGTCGTCTGTTATCCACACCCCATGGGCGGCTACGCAGGGCAAGTCAAATAACCCGTGCTTGCTAAAAACTTGGGCCGGGGTCATGTTATAAGTGGATATGCAATTATTATGCTCTGTTGCGGTTTCGGACAGATGGATATGAAGGCCCAGGCTATGCTTTGCGGCAAAGTCTGTTACCTGCTTCCAGGCCGGGGCGTAGGATGTGTATACCCCATGGATAGACGCTTCTGCTTTGATGCGCCCGTCGTTTTTATTATGGTAATTTTCTATTGTGCTTATGGTTTGGGAATGTACATTGTCTTTATAGAAATCATAACCGTCCTTGTCGAAGGCGATTACGGCATTGGACACATTGGCCATTATCCCGGCCTCATAGGCGGCGGCGGCTACTTCGTCCATGAAGAAATACATGTCTGTAAACGCTATGGTTCCGGAGGATATCATTTCCGCTATTGCCAACATTGTACCGGTGCGAACAAGCGGTGGGGTTAATTTTTGCTCTGCCGGGAAAATGTAGTTGAACAGCCAGTCTTCCAGTGTCCGGTCGTTGGCGTAACCGCGAAATAGAGTCATTGCGGCGTGGGTGTGGCAGTTGTACAGGCCTGGCATTAGTACTTTATTTGTGCTGTCTATTACCCGCTTCGCCGGCGGCGGCGGGGTGGCAGCGGGTTCCAGATATGTGATTTTGCGGCCTTCTATGCCTAGGTTTATGTTGTGCAGTATTGGTGCATCGGGATTCATGGTTACGGCGGTGGCGTTTTTGAATAGTATGTCCACTTGGCTCACCCTTTGTATAATTTTGTTCGTGACTTATCTTACCAAGCTTGGCTGAATGTGTATACCCTATAGTTCCAATCTCTTTTTGCAGTCTAGTAATGTGTAAACATCTCCAAGCATGTCGCTTGCAGTTATATCAAACTCTACCGGGAATGTAGGCAGTTTGCCCATTGTATTGGCACCTCGAATTCGTTCAATGGTTTTTTCACTTACATCGGCCGTTAGAATCTCCGTGCGGTTCTTTTCCTTAAACCATACCGCTACGCTGAAGAACCCTTCAAAAACATGCAGCCAATAAAGTGTTTTCTCTTTTTTTGTCCCTCGCGGTGTTGTCCATCTGTGTTGGCCCCTTGCAAACCATGCCTTGTATGGCGTATACCACTGCCACTCCTGCTGTATTTCCAGGCCGGGTAAGGCTTCTTGAAGTTTTTTGTATGCGGCAAAGCTGTCGCCTAGTTCTTTTTCTAATATATGAATTGTGGGTTCCACTGCTAATTCTTTTAGCCGTAGGTTTTGGTGTCTGTTCATTTTATTTGCTCCTAACTTCCGAATTTTCTTCATATAATGACGTTGGCAGGTTGGACCATAATGATTCCAGCGTTCTATTGCCGGTTAACGCCCGCACTACATTTTTATCGGGCTTTGCATATATTATCGGAATATCCTCTTCGCCTTTATTTGTGCGTATATTAAAGGCCAACTGCTCGCGCTCTAGGGAGAACTGGGCGTTTATGCCTTGCTTGTTCCCTCTCGGGTCCAGGCGAATCCATTTGTTGAATTTTTCTATATACACAGCGTTTAACCCGTGCAATACATGGTAGGGGGCTGTTTCATCATCCAAAACAAGCCGCTGATAACAAAAACCGGTTGGGACTAGGTTAGCCCTAAGAATTGCCGCCAGCAAATGGGATTTAGCGTAGCAGATACCCTCTTTTGCCATCAAAACTTCCGATGCCGTGCAGGTTACCCTTTTGCCCATAATATCAGCCGAATGAGAGATATTATCTCTTACATATTCGAATGCGTTTTTTATGAAATCAATTTCATCTTTCGAAATTATCATGATATCATCTGCCAGCCCCACCACTTCAAAAGATTGTGTTATGTCTGGCTCCATTTGATTTGGCCAGTTAAAATTAAGTATATGGGTTGCCTCAAGATAGGGCGCAACATCGTTAAACTGCGGTTTTAATATCATTGGCCTACCTCACATTCTGCTTGCTTTTTAGAAGCTGTATAATGCCCTTCATCGAACCGTTCCTTTTCCCATTTACCGGCTAACCAATAAACAACACATAGTACCCAGCCGCAAACAATAACCCCGGCAAAAGATTCGCCACCTTTATTTTAGCCTCAAGGGTCATGTTAAACCCAAGCGCAAAAATCATAACGCCACCAGCCGCGGAAATCTGGGCTATTAAACTGCCGGTTAGCACATCTGCAAGCTGCCCCGCGAAAATTTCTATGCTGCCCTGATACAACAACACCGGCAACGCGGAAAACAGTACCCCAAAGCCTAAATACGACGAGAAAATCATGGAAGCCACGCCATCAAGGATAGACTTGGTTACGATGGTGCTGTAATCATTAGCAAGCCCGCTTTCAATAGAGCCCACCACCGCCATAGCACCCACACAAAACAACAGCGATGTTGTAACAAAACCCTCTGCGAACTTGGACTCGGCATCTTTTGGGTTTAGTTTGTTTTGCAGGTATAGCCCCAGGTTATTCATCCGCTTATCTATATCTATTAATTCACCTGTTATGGCTCCAAGCAGCAAAGATACTACAAGCAGCATCAAGTCGCCGTTTATTGCGCCGGAAATACCAATGATACATACACACAGCCCCAGTACACGGGTAATGCTTGCAGATATCTTTTTGGGGATTTTGCCTTTAAACAAAAGCCCGATTGTGCCGCCCAGTAAAATGGCAGCGGCATTTATTAACGCGCCTGTTATTATTTTTATCACCGTCCTGTAGCCGAATCGCTTTTATCGGTATCATCAAAACCGGAAAAAGGTTTACCATTAGTATCAAAACCAGTTTGCCTGCATACTGCCTACATATGTTTTTTGTACGCCAAAATCTCATCCCTTAATATCGCCGCCCGCTCAAACTGCAATTCGGCGGCGGCTTGCTTCATTTCTTTCTCCAGCTTCTTTATGGCCTTTACAAGTTCGTCTCGGTTCATAGATTCCGGGTCCTTGGCCAGAGTCTTGGATTTTTCCTCTGCTTCCTGGGTCATGCGTATCCGTTCGTGGATTTTTTTTACTACCGAACGTGGGGTAATGTTATTTACACGGTTGTATTCTTCTTGTATTGCCCGGCGGCGGTTGGTTTCGCTTATGGCGTATTCCATGGATTCGGTCATCTGGTCCGCGTACATTATTACTTTACCGTCTATGTTTCTTGCGGCCCGGCCTATGGTTTGCACAAGGGATGTTTTTGAACGCAAAAACCCTTGCTTGTCTGCGTCAAGTATGGCCACAAGGGCGCATTCGGGGATATCCAGCCCTTCACGCAGGAGGTTAATGCCTACCAATACGTCGAATACATCCAAACGCAGGTCGCGGATTATCTCAAGCCTTTCTAATGTATCTATATCCGAATGCAAATAGCGTACCTTTATCCCGGCGTCTTTCAGGTAATTTGTCAAATCCTCTGCCATGCGCTTGGTTAGGGTTGTTACCAATACTTTCTGCTTGTTTTCCGTAGTCCGGTTTATTTCGCCTATTAAGTCGTCTACTTGGCCCTTAACAGGGCGCACAAATACAGGCGGGTCCAGCAGGCCCGTGGGGCGGATAATTTGCTCTACTTCCAGTTCAGAATGCTGGCGCTCGTAGTCCGCCGGGGTTGCGGAAACAAACAGCATCTGCGGGATTTTGGCTTCAAATTCGTCAAATTTTAGTGGCCGGTTATCCAAGGCAGAGGGCAGCCTAAAGCCGTATTCCACAAGCGTTTCCTTACGGGAACGATCCCCAAGATACATGCCCCTAACCTGGGGCACAGATACATGGGATTCGTCAGCGATTATCAAAAAGTCGTCTGGGAAGTAGTCTATAAGTGTATGAGGAGTGGAACCCGGCTCGCGCCCGGCCAAATGCAGGGAGTAGTTCTCTATACCGCTGCAAAACCCTACTTCCTGCATCATTTCCATGTCGTAGCGGGTACGCTGCAAAAGCCGCTGTGCCTCCAGCAGTCTGTCCTGGGATTTAAGATATGCCAGTTGTTCTTCCAACTCTGCCTCTATGCGGCGTATGGCCTCATGCATACGGTCACGGCCGGCGGCATAGTGCGATGCAGGGAAAATTACGATATGGCCGCGGGTAGAAAGCACTTCTCCCGTAAGGGCATGGACTTCGGTAATGCGTTCGATTTCATCGCCGAAAAATTCTACCCGTAGTGCTGCGTCGGCGGAATTAGCAAGAAAAATCTCCAGTACATCTCCCCGGGCGCGGAAAGTACCCCGCGTAAAGTTCACATCGTTGCGGTTATATTGAATTTCCACAAGGCGCCGCATAATATCATCCCGGTCACGAACCATCCCCACCCTTAGCGACAGCATCAGATTACGATATTCAGAAGGGTCCCCAAGCCCATAAATACAGGAAACCGACGCAATAATAATCACATCCCGCCGCTCAAACAGCGCAGATGTAGCCGAATGCCTAAGGCGGTCTATCTCCTCGTTAATAGCCGAATCCTTCTCGATAAACGAATCCGTAGAGGGTACATATGCCTCTGGCTGGTAATAATCATAATAGCTAACAAAATATTCCACCGCGTTATTGGGGAAAAACTCCTTAAACTCGCTATACAGCTGGGCGGCCAGGGTCTTATTATGGGCCATTACTAAGGTAGGCTTCTGCAATGCCTGAACTACATGGGCCATAGTAAAGGTTTTTCCGCTGCCCGTTACACCAAGCAGGGTTTGGAACCGCTTGCCTTGCTTAAAGCCCTCGGTAAGGGCGGCAATGGCCTCCGGCTGGTCGCCGGTTGGGGCAAAATCCGCTACCACTTTAAAATCCATGATGTACTCCTTTTAAAGGCAAGACCTTGGTGGCTTCGCCCCCAAACCCCCACTCGCTTTTTTGAAAAAAAGCGAGGCAAAAAACTTTAACGTTGGATGTATATATCCAAATTATAAAGTTTTTAGTCAAGCTTTTTTCAAAAAGCTTGCGGGGTGTGGGGCAGAGCCCCACGGTTTTGACCTAAACTGGTTTTGACCTAAAATCAGTTTCTATGGTAAAATTTTGACAAAATCTAAGACTCGTTCCTATTGACACGAAGAAATATATCACAAAAGAGCCCAAGAGAGGAAGAACGCTATGAAAGTACCCGACAAACATTTTGTAATAGCAAAGGCAAAAAAATACCTGTCAGAAGACATCGGCCCATCCCGCTATATAGAAAGCCTGCCAATAGACGGCTGGCAGTATGCCGAATACGACGCCGAAAACGCCCCCCGCAACCTTGCCGGTTTTGCCGCAATCCCCGAGACAGAGTTCAAACCCATAGCCTTCCAAGACCGCTGGGGCGGATACGACCGTACCGCATGGTTTAAAACCACCGTTAAGCTACCGGAGGGCTTTAGCACACCGGGCACAAAGCCGGGTTTTAGCCTAAATATGATAACGGGCACAGGCTGGGGCACTAATGTGGAATGTTTGCTGTATGTAAACGGCGAAACCGTACAAGGCCTGGATGCGCACCATACCGAGGCGCTGCTTACAGAAAGCCTGCTAGAAAGCGGTACGTTGGTAATCGTGATTAAAGCCTGGGCAGGGCTTTCGAAAGATACCAAAATGAGAATGTTCCCCGAAACCGCCCTAATAAAAATCCATAGCCAAACAGACGAATTTTACTTCACGGCCCTGGCCCTGGCCAATGCCATAGAATTACTTGGCGAACATGACCTGCGCCGCATTAAGCTAACCAAACTGCTGCAAGAAACATTTACCCATATAAATTTCATCAACCCAAAATCAGATGCCTATTATGAATCCATTAAAACGGCCCTGGCCTTTTTAGCCCATGGCCTGGCCCTGCTGCGCCGCCCAGAACTTAAGCCCATAGTCCATGCGATAGGGCATTCCCATATAGATATGGCATGGCTGTGGCGGCTTGCCGCTACCCGGGAAAAGGCGTCCCGTACTTTCGCAACGGTGCTTAACCTGATGGACCAATTCCCGGAATATTATTTCATGCATTCGTCGCCCCAGTTATACAAATTTCTGGAGGAGGACTACCCGGAAATTTTCGCTTTGGTAAAAGAAAAAATTACAAGCGGCCGGTGGGAAGCCACAGGGGGCATGTGGGTAGAGGCCGACACCAACGTGCCAAGCGGCGAATCTTTGGTACGGCAATTCCTATACGGCAAACGCTATTTTAAGGATGTACTTGGGGTCAAAACCACCGTACTATGGCTGCCTGATGTTTTTGGATACTCGGCGGCCCTGCCCCAAATCGCAAAAAAATCCGGAATAGACTATTTCATGACCACGAAAATAAGTTGGAACCAGTACAATCATTTCCCCCACGATACCTTTAACTGGCGCGGGCTGGACGGAACAGAAATTCTTACCCATTTCATAACCACCCCTTCCGATGCCTGGTTCTATACCTATAACGGCGAACTAACCCTACGGGAAATCCCGGGAATATGGCAAAATTACAGGCAAAAAGATATAAACGAGCATCTGCTGCTGGCCTATGGCTACGGCGACGGAGGCGGAGGCCCTACAAGGGAAATGCTAATGACCCGCCGGGCCATAGAAGATATCCCTGGCATACCCTATGTAAAAACCAACAAAGCAGAGCCGTATTTCAAGGCCCTGGGCCAATCCCTTGAAGGCAAGCAACTGGAAACATATGACGGGGAACTATACTTCGAATATCACCGGGGCACATACACAAGCCAGGCGTATAGCAAAAAAGCCAACCGGCAAATGGAAAACCTGCTTCATAACGCAGAGTTGCTAAACATAATGCGGGACCTAAAACAAGGCACAAGCGAATACCCCACCCAGCCCCTTAACGAGATATGGGAAAGGGTACTGCTGCTGCAATTCCACGATATTATCCCGGGCACATCTATACGCCAGGTGTACGAAGACAGCCGTAATGACTACGAAGGGCTGTTAACCCGCACTCAGGGCTTAATCAAGGCAGCCACCACCGCAATTAACAACGAAATCAAGCTAAACCAAGATTCCGTAGTTGTGTACAACAATCTATCCTGGCGTCGAGATACGGCAGAAATGCTCATCCCCTACTCAAGCCATGTTAAGGAAGATACGATTTTTAAAGATTCCGAAGGGTACGTACTGGAAAGCCAAAAAACCGAAGAGGGCCTATTCGTAGTGTTTACAGAATTGCCGCCCCTGGGCTATAAAACCTTCGCTATAACCTCAGACGCCCCGCCGGAAGAGGAAGACAGCTTCAAACTGGAAACAACTGGCGAGAACTGGACACTGGATACAAACTTTTACAATGCGGAGTTTAACAAAAACGGTGAAATAACAAGCCTGTATGACAAGCTGGCTAAACGCAATGTAGGCAAAGGCAATTTAAACGTTTTGCAAGCCTACGAAGACAAACCAATGAACTACGATGCCTGGGATATTGACGTTTTCTATAAAGAAAAGCCCTATGACTGCTTCGAATACAATGGGCTTGAAGTAGTAGAGCAGGGCCATCTAAAGACAGTTCTGCGGCGCAAAATTAAATTTAATAACTCCGAAATCCAGCAAGATATAGTATTCTACGCCCGCAACCGCCGCATAGACTTTCACACAAAAGCTGAGTGGAACGAGAGCCAGGTGTTGCTAAAAGCCGCCTTCCCACTGGATATCCGCGCAACCAATGCGTCATATGATATCCAATTCGGCTTCGTAGAAAGGGCCAACCACAATAACGACGAGCGGGACTTTGCCCAATTTGAGGTATGCGGCCACAAATGGGCAGACGTATCCGAAAGCGGCTACGGCGTAGCCCTGTTTAACAACTGCAAATACGGCTACGACTGCAAAGACAGCATACTGCGCCTAACTTTGATAAAATCCCCAATAAACCCCGACGAAACCGCCGACAAAGGCACCCACGAGTTTTCCTACGCACTATACCCTCATCTTGGCAACCTTGTAGGCTCATATGTACAAACCCGGGCGGCAGAGTTCAACAGCCCTACGGAGTACTACGAAATACGGGGGGGCGAAGGGGGTTATTTCGTAGAATTCTCTTTACTAAAAGTAGAGGCCCAAACGCCGCAGCTAATGGACGAAGACCCCTCCCTCCACGTAATTGTGGATACGGTAAAAAAATCTGAAGATGGCAAAGGTCTGATATTACGGGTGCATGAAAGCAATAACCGCGCCCTAAACGACGCTGTAATCCAGTTGGATAGCTGTGTGCGCTTTACGGAAGTAATAGAAACCAACCTTATGGAAGAGCCCCTGCCGGAACAAGATATGAAAGTCGACGGCCAAAACATAATCTTCAACATCAAGCCCTTCGAGATTAAAACCTTTAAACTGGTACTGTAACCCTGCAATAACACGGCATTTCGCCCCTGCAAATAATGCATATGCAGGGGCGAGTTATGTCCGTCTTATTCCTATAGAGGCAAAACCATATGAAAAAATCAATATTAAGCAAATCTGTTAATATAGCGCTTTTCCTGGCAGCAATCACCGGTGCCATTCACATAGGCCACGCCCTTACTTTGGATAGGATAATGCAATATGTAGAAGTCCCCTTCCACAGCCCAAGATGGCCAGCCAACCTGGAAGGCTACCGCATAGCCTTCATAACCGACACCCACCGTATGTCTAACAATGCCCTGCAACAGGTAGTAGACGAACTAAACACCCGCAACATAGATTTACTACTCCTTGGCGGAGATTTCTGGGCACACTATGAAAGAACGCTGGCCATACTGGCCAATACCAACACCACCGACGGCATATTCGGCGTAGAAGGCAACCACGACATCCATATACGCCTCTTCGCCGAAATGGAACGCCATGGCATGACCCCATTATCCAACAGCGGCAAGCGTATCCACGAAGGGTTTTGGCTGGCCGGCCTAGAGGACCTATGGAACCGCAACCCCAGCATAGCCGCAGCCACCGAAGGCGCCGATGATGACTTCGTACTGCTGCTGACCCATAATCCGGACGTAACCATGCAACAAGATACCACCGGCATAGACTTAGTAGTAAGCGGCCACACCCACGCCGGGCAAATAAGGCTGTTTGGGGCGTGGGCGCCCCTTTTCACATTCACCAATATAGTCACAAGCTACGGCCAGCGGTTTGTATCCGGCTGGGCCACCTCCCGGGATGGCTCACCTGTATATGTAAGCAACGGAACCGGTTCGCAAGTTCCTAGGGTATTCGCCCGGCCCCAGGTGATAATCCTCACAATGCATGGCAACTAATGCCATAAAATTAGGCTTGACGAGTTCCATACAATGGTATATACTTGCGTCCGTCTCATCCGCTTTCTGCGCCCAGGTAGCTCAGTTGGTAGAGCAACGGACTGAAAATCCGTGTGTCGACGGTTCAATTCCGCCCCTGGGCATTATGCTTCCCTTTTTATGGGTATGCGGGTGTAGTTCAATGGTAGAACACAAGCCTTCCAAGCTTGATACGCGGGTTCGATTCCCGCCACCCGCTCTTGGCGGCTTGCACAATTTAATATGCGCGAATGGCTCAGTGGTAGAGCATCGCCTTGCCAAGGCGAGGGTCGCCAGTTCGAATCTGGTTTCGCGCTTCCCGGAAAACCCGCTTAAACAGCGGGTTTTTTGCTGTTTTGAAAACATGCGGCCTGGTAGTTGATGGAAAAA
>Ga0123355_10001225_pt1 | contig 35784 bp, 33 predicted proteins | sample TergutEmb28metaG_3_FD_89872 | JGI IMG/M metagenome (GOLD analysis project Ga0123355, IMG submission 89872) | Embiratermes neotenicus P1 segment gut microbial communities from Petit-Saut dam, French Guiana - Emb289 P1 | ecosystem: Host-associated > Arthropoda: Insects > Digestive system > Gut ...
AAAACCGCTTTACGCAGTTTTTAGAGACTCAAGCTTTAAGGACGACAGCACAATGGTATCGTTTGATCAACTTTTTAAGACTTATAGCCCTATGACGGAAAGAAGGGTGATTTAGTAAATTTACGAATTAAGGATGATTTATTTAAGTATAGAATATAAATCGTAAGTTGTTAATTGTAAATAGTAAATTACTTGTCTATCGAATTTCGTCAAGCATCTAAAATGCTTTTTGTTAAATGCTGTGCTGAAAATGAGTACAGCATTTAATAATGTGGATAACTCTTTTTCAAAAATCTCTCTAAAATCAAAAAAAGTGCAAAAAATGCGATAAATCAGTAGACAATAAGCAGCAGCAGCAGTTATACTATATTTATCCACATTTGGAGGATAAAAAACTCACAGAATTTAGAAAGCTCCAAAAAACACAATGTGGACAACTTGTTTTATATAAAACAAGAGAGGGAGAAAAACCTTATGAAAAAGAAATTACTAGTAGTGCTATTAGCTATGGCTATGGTATTCACAGTAGGTATTGCGCTTACTGGTTGTGGACCATCTGTTCCAGGAATTGTTGGCAATCCACCAACTACAGCTCAAGAAATGCAGGCTCAGTTAAGAAGTGATGGCTGGTCAATGGTTGAGCTTTGGGAAGGTAATTCAGGCGTAGAAGTATCAGCAATGAGAACTTGTGATGTTTTTGCAGGAGTTATGCTAGGTAATATGCCAGAAGATCTAAATGTTAATGTTTGGGTTGAGGCGATTGAAGCATTTTATGCAATAGATGCATCAGCAGCAGATGCCTTTTACGAAGACTGGAGCGAAGATATTGCAGAGATACGAGGAGAAGTGCCAGCTGGTGTTTCGTTTACTTACGAAATTGCTCGTACAGGCAATGTTGTTGTAGTATGGTTCAGAACTGAAGGAAGTTTGTCACTTACATTAGAGACGATGTAATATCAATGTCAATAGATACAACTGTCTAAATTAAAAAGTCCGCATGAATAAAAACATGTGGACTTTTTGTTTGTATTGGAAACATTGGTTAAGCATAGTGAAAAAATTCAAATGTACTTTACATCAAAAAATTGCAAAAATGATGCCGACGCAGTTCGGCTATATTCTACTGTCGAATAATTACAAATGTAAAAAAGAGATGTTACAAATCATCTGCATCCTGCTCTGGCTTATTATCGCCATAACTACAAGTGCCAGTATAACTGCCTGATGGGTCTTGCGGATCATTAAAAATTTGCTTTAATTGTTTTGTTAGATTTTCGGTTATGTTTTTATTCGATTTTTTATTAGAGCTTTTCATAATGATAGTATGTGCAAAAGTTATAAAATCTGTATTTATAATAATTTTTATTTTTGGGGAACCTTTTCAAAAATTCCCCCAAAACCCCCCTTAAAACTTTTAAGTATTGGCTAGGTTAATGCTTGGTAAAATATTTAAAGTTTTTTGGAAAGTTTGAAAACCTTTTTTTTTTCAAAAAAGGTTTTCAAGAAAATTACCAAGAAAATCTAAAACAACATAAATACTAAATCGTTTAGTAGCATGAATATTGCAAGTGCGACAAGATAAATACTAAAACCATTTAGTGAGAATCTAGAAATTAGTTTCATAAATAAGGTAATCGCAATAAAACCCGAAACAAACGCGGCTAGAAAACCTCCAATGGCAGGGGCAACGCTAATGCCAAAACTAAATCCGCTTGATATAAATTGCCACAAACTAGCACCTAAAATTAGGGGAATAGAGATTAAAAACGAAAATCTTGCAGCGTCAGTTTGATTTTGCCCTAATAGTTTTGCTGTTCCGATTGTAATTCCGCTACGCGAAATTCCTGGCATTCCTGCGGCGCCTTGTGCTACACCTATAATTGCTGCATCTAAAAAGCCAATTTTTTTATTATTAGCTAGCGGTACGCTATTGCTTTTAGAAAGTTGTTTTTCTTTTTTTAAACTGCTGACAAAAAGTATTATTGCCGTTATTACAAAACAAATTGCTAGCCACCTGCCATCAAACGCTTGCTCAAATAATCCTCTAAAAACAAAAAAGATTATTACAGTAGGCACTGTTGCAACAATGATTAAAAAATTTATTTTTTGAAGTGGACGGCGGATAAGCGGAAAAAGAATTTTTCGCATAGCAATAATAACTGCTAGTAGTGTAGCTAGGTGAGTTAGAAGCTCAAACCCAAGTGGTACATAAGATAGTCCGATTATTCGTCCCGCAATTATTTGATGACCGCTAGAGCTTATGGGCAGAAATTCGGTTGCTCCTTGCACTAGCCCTAATACTATACTTTGCCAAATATTCATGTATTAGTATATTGGAGGGTAGCATACTTTGAGAACTTTTTTTGGGGGAAAACTTTTATAAAAGTTTTCCCCCAACCCCCCTTTCAAAAAATTTTTTTTTTATTGTCCGACGATGGTTAGTTTATATAGTTTGTTATCACCGCTCTCTTTTTCCCATATAACGCTTTCTATCGCTATTCCGTCGTTAATCCCGAATCCCGTTTTTTTTAATGCGCTACCAAATACTTAAAAGTTTTTCAAGGAAAAACACAACTCTTACCAATACCAAGACGGGTAATGAATGATATGCCCCCTACAAGGCGGACAGGCTTTATGATTGTGGTGATTATGGTGGCCACCACAATCGTTGTGTGGCTTGTGTCCGCCGTGGTGGCAATGGTGGTTGTTTATATTAAAATCAAAACAAAATTTAGGGTCGTGGTGATTTGATTTTTCTAATACAAACTTGTAACCGCAACGAGGGGAGCAGTGGTGGTTGTTATTGTGGCTAGAAGAATTATGATGATTGCTGTCGCTCTGGTGCCCGCCATGATGGCCTTTATGTGAGTTATGCTTGTTATTATTGTGCATGGTTAGTTTTCTCCTATGTATAAATGTTCTTAACTAACCTTTAGACCTCTTGCAATAAAATAGTTGTATGAGCTAAGCTGTCTATCGAAAGCGTCAAATGTATTTGTGGCACAGTATGGATTTGACGGGTTTTGGTGGTTGACTTTTGTAACAATTAGTGTATGGCTAAACTTTATTTCGTCAAACGATAGTTGTATTATATCACCGATGTCAAGATGTTCAATAGGTGCCAAAACGGCTTTTGGTCCTGTTGACTTGTCTTGTCTGACTAAAAAGTTATACAAAAATTCTACGCCTGTGAAAGAGGGCGAGCGGTTATTAATCGATTTATAAAACCATCCTAAAGGGTATTCAAAGTTAAAAGGGCAACCGCCAGCGTGCAGGCATTGCGATACAAAGTTTGTGCAATTACCGCCTAGATTCGAAAAATCGTAATACTTAGGATTTCTGCTAAAGGAATATATGTTAGCGTATTCGACAGCTTTTTGTCGGTTATAAAAAAATTGTTTACTCATAATTTTCTCGTAATTTATTACTCATAATTTACTTAATTTATTTTATTCAAGTTGACATACCTTTGTGAGTAGTATATAATAGTATTTATGAAAAACATTTTGATAGTTGGCAGTGGCGGTAGAGAGCATGCAATTGCCCTAAAATTAAAGAGTTCTAAGGGTGTTGGCAAGATATATGCAATACCTGGAAATGCAGGAATGAGCGAGATTTGTGAGTGTATTCCGTACATTTATGCTACCGATTTAGTAGGCATTTGTGAATTTGTAAAATCTAAGCCAGATATTTATATGACAGTAGTTGCGCCTGATGACCCGCTTGCAATGGGACTTATTGATATGCTCAATGAACTAGGCTTTAGAGCTTTTGGCCCTAAAAAGGATGCAGCGATTATTGAGGCTAGCAAAAATTTTAGTAAAGAATTTATGGCAAGACATGGTATTCCGACAGCCGAGTATGCTAGTTTTACCAGCTTCCACAGGGCAGTAGATTATGTTGAGACAAACAACAAATTTCCAATCGTTGTAAAGGCAGACGGGCTAGCGCTTGGCAAGGGTGTAACAATCTGTAACGACTTAAAAGAGGCAGAAGTCGCCCTAAAAGCCGCTATGCTTGATAAGGCATTTGGCAACGCAGGCAATCTAGTTGTAATTGAAGAGTTTTTAACAGGGTATGAGGTTAGTGTATTAGCGTTTTGTGACGGTAAGACGGTTGTGCCAATGGTGTCAGCAGAAGACAACAAAAGAGTGTTTGATGGTGAAAGAGGTCCTAACACTGGCGGTATGGGTTGTATTAGTCCAAGCAGAATGTATACAGAAAAAACTGCAAAACTAGCTTACGATAAAATCTTTTTGCCAACAGCTGAAGGCTTAGTAAAAGAGAACAGGGAATTTAAGGGTGTTATTTATTTTGGTCTAATCGTTGATAATGAGGGCAATCCAAAAGTTATTGAGTATAACGCTAGGTTTGGCGATCCAGAAACTCAAGTTGTTCTGCCAAGATTAAAAACAGATTTACTAAAAATATTTGATGCGTGTATTGACGGCAGTCTTAATAAAGTAGCTGTTGAATGGTCAAGCGACGAGGCAATATGTGTTTGCCTAGCTAGCAGGGGATATCCAGCTAGTTATGATAAAGGCATAAAAATTGAGATTGGTAAAATGCCAGCGGAAGTTACTGTTTATCATGCGGGTACAAAAATAAACGATGATAACAAACTTGTAACTAACGGCGGTAGAGTACTTGGTGTTACTGCAGTTAGCAAAAACCTTAAAACTGCAAAAGATGTTGCATACAAAGCAATCAAAAATATAAACTTTGATGGTATGCATTATCGTAGTGATATAGGCACTAAGTATTGCAAGCTTTAATTATTTTCTTGAAAGCCTTTTTTTGTAAAAAGGTTTTCAAACTTTCCAAAAAACTTTCAAGTATTTGGTTGCGTGTAAAATATCAACGCAAGCTTAAAAGTTTTTAAGGGGGTTTGAGGGAAATTTTTACAAAAATTTCTCTCAATAAAAATCATGATAAAATCATCATTCAAAAATTTTTTCAAAAATATTTGGTTAGTATTAGTTATAGCAGGCATTATAGGTTTAAGTGCAGGTGCTGTCATTTTGACTGTGTATTTGCGTTTTGATGCAGTTGGCGACGCTAGAGTTTTTTCGGAACTAGGATCAGCGTTTTATTATTCAACGCGTGGCATGACGATTATGGACTGGTTGGGTGGCGGCGTTATTACAGTGCTTCGTAATTTTGCAGGTTACTCTAACGAAAATTTAGAGATTACTTTTTCTAATCTTCTTGGCACGATTATTATAGGCGCTATTATAGTGCTAATATTTACACAAATTGCAGGACTAGTAAGCCGTATGATTATAAAACGCAAACTAAAACGAAAAGATACAATGCACTGGTTTCCAGCGTTTATAATCAAGTTTTTAATCTCGCTAGGATTCTCTACATTGTTTACAGTGTTAGTTTTCTTTTTAGCGTGGTTAATTTTCCCTCTATTGTTTTTATGGTTCTTTTTAGGTGCTGTCAAAAATATTTGCATTGTACGAACAATTTATTTCAGAGACCGAAAACTAAAAGAATTGCTAACTGTAAAAACAATATTTGCGTATCTTTTTGCAAGTTTACTTCTTATATTAGTAATAGCTGCAATAATAGTGCCAATTGCAATTTGGGGCAACTTTTGGATAGCAATGATAATAACAATCCCGCTATTTATTTATGTGAATGTAACAATCGAGTTAACAACCACCGCACACTTTATGGAAGTGTTTAACAAAACAGAATAGATTGTTTTGGAAAAAAGGTTTTCAAACTTTCCAAAAAACTTTAATATTTTTGCAATTGAGGGTAGTGGCTTATAAAACTTAAAAGTTTTGAAAAGGGGGTTTGGGGGAAAACTTTTTCAAAAATTTTCCCCCAACAAAAACCTACAGAACAAATGACTTTTTTACCTACGACAAATCCCGAAAATATTCGATTTGACTTTATCGTGGTCTCAGCAGACGCGTATGTTGACCACCCTTCTTTTGGTGCAGCTATTATAGGGCGATTTGTAGAGAGTCTAGGTTTTAGTGTAGGAGTAATTGCCCAACCCGTAACAGATAACGATTATCAAAAATTAGGCGAGCCTAAACACGCATTTTTAGTAAGTTGTGGGGTGGTGGATTCTATGGTTGCAAATTATAGCGTTAATCTAAAAAAAAGAAAAGAAGATGCTTATAGCGATAACGGAATTGCAGGCAAGCGTCCTGACAGAGTTTGTGATGTTTATTGTAATAAATTAAAAAATCTTTATCCCGAAACAACTGTTATTGCAGGTGGGATAGAGCCGTCTTTAAGGCGACTAGCACATTATGATTATTGGCAAAACTCTGTTAGACAATCTATATTGTATACAAGCAAGGTGGACTTAGTGGTTTATGGAATGGGCGAGGTAGCAATGCAAGAGATTTGTAGTGCCGTCAAAAAAGGTATTCCGTTAAATAAACTAAAAGATATAAGCGGAACAGCGTATATAACTGATATAAACTCAGCTAGCAAAAAAGTTAAAAGGGCAATATTAGAGAATGATAATTCTAAATATAAAATCTTATCAAGTTTCAGTAGAGTAAGTACTGACAAAAAACTTTATGCAAAAGCGTTTTTAGATGCACAAAAATCAGACGATAAAGGGCTTATTCAAAAACAAGATAACAATTTTTATGTTGTTATAAATCCGCCCGCAACACCTGCTAGTACAAAACTATTAGATTACATATATGGACTACCATTTGTGCGTGAGCCTCATCCTAGTTATGAAAATGTCCCTGCAATTGAAGAGGTTAAGTTTAGTGTTGCCGCACATCGTGGTTGTTATGGCGACTGTGCATTTTGTGCTCTTAAAGCTCATCAAGGTAAATGTATCTCTAATCGAAGTAATGACAGTATTTTGTCTGAGGTTGAAAGCATAACAAAACTAAAAGGCTTTAAGGGATATATCCATGATATTGGCGGACCAACAGCAAATTTTCATGCCCAACCTTGCGATAAATCAAAGGCTAGTAGCGTGTGCAAGGAAAAAACTTGTTTAGGGCATAACCCTTGTAAAAACATCAAATACGACCACAAAAATTATTTAGAATTATTAAGAGCTGCTAGAAAAATTAAAGGTGTAAAAAAAGTTTTTGTCAGAAGCGGAATTAGATTTGATTATATCATGGGCGATTCTAATAAAGAGTTTTTGCAAGAACTGGTTAGTTTTCATGTATCAGGGCAGCTAAAGGTGGCACCAGAGCATGTTTCAGATTCTGTTCTAAAACTTATGAACAAGCCCTCTCATAAAGTGTATTTAGAATTTTACGATGCGTTTTATAAGGCAACCAAACAAGCAGGGAAAGAGCAATACCTAGTACCATATTTTGTGTCGTCGCATCCTGGTAGCACTGTAAAAGATGCTATAAAATTATTAGAGTATTTACTTAGTATAAATTACGAGCCTCAACAAGTTCAGGATTTTTACCCAACCCCTAATACGCTATCAACAGTAATGTATTACACGGGAATTAACCCCGCTACAAATAAGGAAATATTTACGGCAAAAACAAAGCAAGACAAAACAATTCAGCGCGCTTTAATGCAATGGCGAAAAAAAGAAAATAAACCAATTATAATAGATGCTCTAAAGCAAAACAAAAGAGATGATTTAATAAAGCGCATAGTGGGCAGTATATTCAAAAAATAAGAGATGTGTTTAAAATGTATTCCCAATACGAGCTACGCTTGCTATTTTTAAGCTAATCGGGATGTTTGATTCTCCCCGTACGCTTAGTTACTGTTGTCTTTCTAAGGTCACATATTAAGTTTACCTATCGCATAATCACAAATTAATTGGGGACACGAAATTAGCACTATTAACGCAAATGTAATTTTATAGGGGGGTTGATTACTAATCAATCGAGCTGTATTAAAAAACTGCAACTAGTTAAAGTTGCAGTTTTTTAATACAGCTAAATGTGCGTAATAGATTTTTACATTAAGCTACTGTCCACCTTAAGACAGGGAAACTGTTAGCAGGGAAAGCCCAAATATCAAAATCTAAACTTAAGTTGTTTTCCAACCAATTTTGAGATTGTAGTTGTGTTTCTGTAACATCAATAGCAATATCACTATTTGGTGTCGCACGAGTCGTGTTGCCAGTAACTGTAATGTTTTCGTAACGCCATAGGCCAACAATATTACCACCTTGATTTCTGCCAACTATTGCATTGCGCTCTACTCTGCCTACGCCTGCAACTTCAGCATGACGGTCGCCAGATGGCACATTTTCTACCATTGGTACATTTGTGCTACCAGTAATAAGTGTGTGTACATTACCAAAAGCTACAACATTTTCTATGGTGTTAGCAGTGCCTGCTCCTTGCATTCTAGAAACAATTCCACCGACATAGAAATTGTCGCCACCAGCACGACTACCATTAATGCCACCAGTTTCGTAATAAATACAAATACCTGTAGAGTTTCCGAAGTTGAATGCTTGTCTTATAGTAATTTCTGCTAATACTCCAATTTCGCCGGTAGGGATAGGGTCATTAGTGCCTACCCTTGAGTCAAGTCTTGCTACTAAGCCTGCATAAATATTGCCGTCGCTTGTTGCGGTTGCATTTACATTTGCCCAAACATCTTCTATAAGGAAATAAACTGTTTTAGCCTCGTCAGCACTATCTGCTAGATTTGCACAAACATAACCTGGTGCAAGATTAACATTTATAGCTTCGTTAGCAAGATTAGCAATTAAGCCGCCTGCATAAACAGTGCCAGCACCATTGCTCGTAGCGTACACATTGCCTTCTGCAACAAAACTCTCTGTTACAGTGCCGCCTCTAGCAAAGTGTCCAACTAGACCCGCTACAGAAACACCGCCGCCAAAAGCGTATGCAGAGATATCCACATAATTTACTGCAACTCTATGTACAGTAGCGCCATTTTCTAATAAGCCAACTGCACCAGCTGCACCACGGCAAGAACGAGCGTCATCATTAGATGATTCAATGCTGATAAAAATCTCTTTTACTATAGAGTAAGAAACAATAGCATCGCTACCTGAATTTCTACCTGTAATACCACCAACACGAGAACCGCCATTTTGTGCATAAACAAAGATACTAGCAGATTCTACAGTAGCACTAGTGATAGTGCCGTTATTGATAGCGGCAATACTGCCTACAGTAACTCTACTTTGTTCGTTGTTATCAGAATCTAGTTCAAAAACAACTTCTTCTATAGTGATATTTTGAATAGTGCCTGCATTTACGCCGAATAAACCTGCTAGGTAAACGCCGCCTGCATAATAAGGTGTTTCCATTTCTATATATTCGATAACAAAGTCTGAATCAGCTTCTGCGTAGAATGTTCCAGTAAACGGAGTATTAGGTGTGCCGATGGGAGTTGTCCAGTTATCTAATATTAGATTAGCACCAAGTCTGTATGTGCCATTCATAGTCATGTTAGACAGTTGCGAGGCAGTTGTTATAATAACAGTACCAACTGGCGTAGGTGTGCAAATACAATCTATTTCGCCACAGTCATCGCATGGGGTTTCTATTGTGATACAGTTACAGTCAGAATAACCGCAATCTTCGCAGTATGGGTCGTCGCCGTTGCAGCCTACTGCAAATAGTCCTAAGCTTGCAAATAAAATTAGGCAAAGCATACAGACCATTAGTTTTTTAAGTGTTTTCATTTTTTGTAAAATCTCCTTTAAGATTTTTTAGGATAGTTAGATTATACAATAAAACAATATATGTAGTCAATGCTTTTTTGGAAAAACTTTTGGAAAAGTTTTTCCAAGCTCCCTTCAAAACTTTTTAAGTATTTGGCAAGTCGTTGTAAATCTTAAAAACAACTTCGGTATAAAGTCGGAAAATTGATTATTTTTGGAAATGTTTGTGCGAAGTGAATTCGGATAAATATAAAGCATAAAAGGTTTTCAAGAAAAAATAAAATTTATATATTTATGTATACAAAAATAATTTGTGGTTATAATCGTATACATGAACAAAAAAATTATATACATAAAAATATCTACAGCAATTGTGGTAGCAATAATCGTTTTGATAACAGCAATAGCCTTTACAGGTTGCCTTAATGCAAACTCCTACGAAAACCCTTTTGATAATATTATCAGATTGCATATTAGGGCAAACTCTGACGAGTTGCATTGTCAGAATATAAAGTATGGTGTTAGAGATAGCGTGTTAGAGTTTTTAGAATTAGAGCTTGCAGATTTTACAGACCATCAAGCAGCAAAACAACACATTAGGTCAAACAAGAGTCGAATAAGAGCTGTGTCTAATGACGCTATAAGGCAACAAGGTAGTATATACATTGCACGAATTGATTTTGGGGTAACACATTTCCCGACAATTACCTATGCTAGTGGTACACTGCAACAAGGTTATTATCACGCTTTGATTATTCATATAGGAATAGGTGCGGGTAGTAACTGGTGGTGCGTGATTTACCCGCCGTTATGTTTTTTTTCAAGTGATGCTTACGGTGGCACAGGCACTATAAGATATCGTAGTTTTTTTTGGGATAGAATAACAAGATAGTAAGTACTATCTTACTTCTAAAAAATATTTAATAAAACGAGGTGTTAAATTGTTGACACCTCGTTTTAAGTTTTATATAATAGTTGTGTTTAGTAAATGTAAACTTAAAGATTACTAAAAATTGACACAGTAATTTATAAGTTTATAAATACTAAACAACGATTGTATCAAAAAACAAATGTTTACAGGTGTAAAAATAAAAGAGCTTCGGCTTAAAAAGGGGCTTACCCAAGAAGAACTTGCCAATCGTTGCGAATTAACAAAGGGCTATATTTCTCAATTAGAAAATGATTTGACAAGCCCTTCAATTACAACACTTGCAGATATTTTGCAAAATTTGGGGTCTAGCTTAAATGAGTTTTTCACCGAAGAAAATTCCGAACAAATAGTCTTTAGTTCAAGTGATATGTTTGAAAAAAATGGAGATAATCAACTAATGCGGTGGTTAGTTCCGACAAGTCAAAAAAACGCAATGGAGCCGATCTTTGTCAAGTTAGAGAAAGGCGGAAAAACCGAGAAAGATTTGCCGCACGAGGGAGAAGAATTTGGTTTTGTATTAAAAGGCGAAATTCAGATAACAATTGGCAAGCAAGCGCACAAGGCAAAAAAGGGCAGTTCATTTTATTTCAGAGCTGACAAAACTCATTTTATAGAAAATATAGGCAGCGACACCGCCGAAATAATTTGGGTGTCGTGTCCACCTAATTTTTAACTATAGGAAGATAGCGGGAAAAAACAAACGATTATTACTTCGCCGTTAAAATGTGCATAGTCGTCAAATTTTTTTTGGTTAGAGTAAATCAGTTTAGAAATAGAAACATCTTAACGGCGAAGTAATAAATTTTGCTTACAACGGACATTAAAAAAATGAAAAACACAACGCAAAAAACAACTGAATATCCACAAACAACATCTCTTGACAAGCAAGAAAAATTCGATAAGATTGTGGAACTACGCAATGTATCTAAAGTTTATGACGGTATCACTGTAGTAGATGAAATTAGTCTATCTATTAAAAGGGGCGATTTTGTTACACTGCTTGGGCCGTCAGGTTGTGGCAAGACCACAATTTTGCGTATGTTAGCTGGTTTTGTAGAGCCTACAGAGGGGCAGATTTTTATAGAAAAAGAAGACATTACGGATTTGCCTCCGCATAAAAGACCGCTTAATACGGTGTTCCAAAAATATGCGTTATTTCCGCATTTAAATGTATATAAAAATATTGCTTTTGGACTAAAGATTAAAAAAATTCCTAATGGTTACAAAATAGATAAAAAAACAGGGCAAGAGAAATTAGATAAAAAATGCGAAAAAATAGAAGTGTTTCGTAAGTTTTCTAAAGCGGAAGTTCAGCAAAAAGTGCAAGCGGCATTAAGACTGGTAGGATTAGAGGGTTACGAAAAAAGAGATGTTAATACTCTTAGCGGTGGTCAACAGCAACGGGTTGCAATTGCTAGGGCAGTTGTGTTAGAGCCGAAAGTTTTACTGCTAGATGAGCCTCTTGGCGCACTTGACTTAAAAATGCGTAAAGAAATGCAAATCGAGCTTATGGCTATGCACAAAAATATTGGCATCACTTTTATTTATGTAACTCATGACCAAGAAGAAGCACTTACAATGAGCGACAAAGTTGTTGTTATCAACGATGGGGCTATTCAGCAAATTGGTACTCCTAAAAAGATTTATGATGAGCCAGCGAATGCGTTTGTTGCTAACTTTATTGGTGACAGTAATATATTGTCTGGCATAATGATTGCAGACTATAAAATTAACTTTTTTGGTGCGACATTTGATTGTTTGGATAAAGGGTTTGAAACAAACGAGCAAGTTGATGTGGTAATTAGACCAGAAGATATCACTATTGTCGAGCAACAGAAAATCAAGGGTGCATTATGCGGAAAAGTCATTAGTAGTATTTTTAAGGGTATGCACTACGAGATGATTGTTGATACGGGCAATTACGAGTTTACTGTGCAGAGCATTGACGGTGTTGTTGTGGGCAGCGAAGTTACTCTTAAGATTACACCAAACAGTATTCATATAATGAAAAAAATGCGTACGATAAATGAGTTTGTTACAGAAGTTTCGGGCGAGAACACAGTATCAATTGCAGGTGGTGATTTTGAGTTTGACAACAAATTGGGACTAGAAAAAGGCGATAAAGTAAAAGTCAAAGTTCCGTTTGATGCAATAGAGTTAACCGACTACGACGAAGACGCCCCAATAGGCGGCAACATTGGACAAAGTTATTATAAGGGTAATTACTACCTTGTGCAAGTCTACACCGACACCGACGAAGACTTTTATCTTAATACTACTACCGAATGGGATATTGACGACAGGGTAGGCATAAATGTTGTAGCAAGCAAAATAGAGGTAGAAAAATACGAAGCTGCAGACGATGAGTTTGCGGCAACCGAAAACAGCGACGATATTAACAACGGATAAACTAAAACTGTCTTGCACGGCAAAAAGAGAGCGGGAATAATCAAGTTAACAAAACTGGTAAGTGCGGACAATTAAAAGGTATGCAGAACACAATAGCAAAAACTCAATCAAAGCCAAGGGCATTTTTTGCAAGGCTTAAAAAGAAGGTTCGTTTTAAGCGACCATATTTTGCGTTTCCGCATTTACTTATTGCACTTATTTTTGTTTTTGTGCCACTGGTGTTTCTACTGGTTAATGCTTTTATGGGCACGGGATTTTATGAGTGTGCTTATACGGGCACTCAAAGTACATACCGTACATTTACTTTAGATAATTTCGCTAGATTTTTCACAGGTGCAATTTGGATAACTTTAGGCAGGTCTTTAATAGTAGCGTTGCTGACAACAATATTTTGTTTGTTGTTTGCCTATCCGCTTGCACTTGCACTAGCTAATTCCAAAATAAACAAAAGCATTATTTTAGTGTTAATGTTTATATTGCCTATGTATATGAATTCGTTACTTAGGGCAACAGCAATGCGAGTGTTGCTTGATGTAATGGGGATGACAACGCCAAATTTGGCATTAACAAGAATTATTATATCTCATGTGTATATATTTTTCCCATTTATGCTTTTGCCTATATATACAAGTTTAGTTAACATGGATAAAAGCTATATAGAGGCAAGTAAGGATTTAGGTGCAAGTAATTTATCTACATTTGTTAAAGTTACATTACCTCTATCGGTACCTGCTATGATTAGTGGGATATTTATGGTGTTTATGCCAGTAGTATCTAGTTTTGTAATAAGAGATGTTATGATGCAAAATATCCCTGGCGATGGTTGGTTCTTGTTTGGTAACCATATTTACGGAACAGTAACAGGTGCAACGCCAGACGGTCAGGGTGCAGCGCTTTCTATAATGCTACTGATTATAGTGTTTGGTGTTATGTTTGGTGTAAATAAAGTTAGGGCATATAGAGAGAAGAAATCGGGAGGTGCTGTTTCATGAAAAAGTCGAAACTGGCAAAAGCACTTATTCTTGCAGGCGTATTTATAGCTCTCGCTATAGTTTATTTGCCAATACTTATTGTAATAATTTTTTCGTTTAGTGATGGGCCAAGAGTTGGGCAATGGGGTGAGGTGTCGTTTGAAAATTACAGAACACTATTTAGTAGTGGACTAATTTGGGAAGCGCTTGGTAACACTTTGCTAATTGCGGCAGTGGCAGCAATTCTTGCAACTTTGATTGGAACAATTACGGCATTAGGCATACACTACATGAAAAGAAAATCAAGGCGTAGTTTTGTAACAACTAATAGAGTGATGATGATATTGCCTGCCGTTGTTATGGCACTTGCACTAAGATTGTTTTTTACGGCAACAGGATTTGCGCCTTTAGGTTATACAACACTTATAATAGCACACACAATTATAACCATACCGTTTGTTATTCTAACTGTTTTGCCACGACTTGCACATCTAAATCCTAATGTTTATGATGCGGGGCAAGACTTAGGGGCTAGCAATGCTCGTACACTATTTACTGTTATTTTACCGCAGCTTATTCCTGCAATGATAGCAGGATTTGCAATAGCGTTTGTTTTAAGTATAGATGAGTTTGTTATATCCATATTTAACAATGGTGCGGGATTTAATATTCAGACCTTGTCGATATATTTATATACTCATGTAGCAAGAAGGGGAATTCCAGGCGTGGTTTTAAGCATGAGTAGCTTTATATTTGTAATAAGTTTTATTATTCTTATAGCTATAAATGTTGTACAGACAAAACGAGCCAAAAAATTTAGTAGACCAGTGGCAATAACATCGCTGGCAAAATAGAAATTATTCGAATGAAAAATTCGGTTAATCAAAAAATAAAAAATTAACTTATAAGGAGAGTTAAAAAATGAAGAAAAAAATTATAACCGCCATTATGGCATTCGTACTTATGTTTACGGTTATACCTAACCTAACGGGTTGTTATGGTAGAAGCCGTACACTAGTACTACATTCGTGGGGATACTTTATTGACCATAGCACGCTAAGAGATTTCGAGGCTTGGTTTTTAGAGGAAACAGGCGAAAGAGTAAGAGTTAGTGTTTCGTATTTTGATTCTAACGAAATGGTATCAAGAAACCTAGGTGATGGTCATTCTATAGATTTAGTTAACCCATCAGACTATATGATACAAAGTCTTATTCGTAGAAATTTATTGCAAGAACTAGATGCAAAAGTTGTAAACAGATTTAATGAGGTAGGTTATGATATGCTTATGAACCTAACAGAAGTTTACGACCCAACTGGTAGATTTAGTGTACCATACATTTGGGGCACATACGGCATTATGTATGATGCTAGAAAAATTACAGGTACTAACAGAGACTTATTAAATTCGTGGGGTGCGCTGTTTGATACAAGCCATACTATGTTTAATAATCAAGTTACGCTAAAAGAAAGTATAAGAGATACTTACGGTGCTGCACTTTTATATCTTTATCGTGAGCAGTTGTACACGGCGTCTAACGGATTTACAGATTATACGCTACCAGCTTACAGAGAATTGCTTGAAGATTTATTCCAAAACTTTAGCGATTCTGTTATGACGGGCGAAAATGGCAGATACCAAAGAGTTGGTAGATTACTGCAAGCTAGACGAGGCACAATTCATTCATTCGAAATTGATGCAGGTAAAAGCCAAATGCTAGCTGGTGGTGCACAAGACCCAAGTCTAGGATTATATTGGTCTGTTGATGCTGGCTGGGCTATGCAACAAACAAATGGTACAGCATTAGGTTATATTATTCCAGAGGAAGGCACTAATGTATGGGTTGATGCCTGGGTTATACCTACAACTGCTGTAAATACAAGAGCTGCTAACTATTTTATCTACTTTAGCATGAAACCAGAAATTGCTAGACGCAACGCGCTTTTTGCAGGTGGACAAGCGTCTAATCATCAAGAGATGTTAGCTTTAAGAGCAGAATTTGAAACAGATGAAGAGGGCTTTTTTAACAACCCAACAAATGCTAATTTTAGAGAAGCATTTTTAGAGGCAGTTTTTCCGAGTGCTGCAACGCTACAAAGGGCAGCAATTAAAGGTGATCCAGGGGTTTGGTTAGGGCGTTTAAGTCAAATGCTAAATGATGTAAGAGCAGGCGCTTGGACACCTAATCACTAAACCAATAGAAAGTTTATGCCAAACACATATTCGGCAATCGTAATAGGCATTGGCCATGCTGGCGTAGAAGCTAGCGTCGCCCTTGCTAAAAAAGGACATAAAACACTTGCGTTGTCTATTAGTTTAGACAACGCAGGTTTTTTAGCGTGTAATCCTTCTATTGGCGGTACGGCAAAAGGGCATTTGGTGCGTGAGGTTGATGCTCTTGGCGGCGAGATGGGCAAAGCGGCGGACTCTACAAAAACTCATATAAGAATGCTAAATTCTAGCAAAGGTGTAGCGGTTCAGAGTTTGCGGGCACAGATTGATAAATATAAATATCACGATTACATAAAAAGCGTATTAGAGAATACGGAGAATCTAACTTTGCGACAAGGCGAGGTTACGGATATAATTGTTAAAAACGGCAAGGTTGTAGGTGTTAAAACAAAAGTTGGTTTAGAGTACAAGGCAAAAGTTGTTATTGTTGCAAGTGGTGTTTATTTAGAAAGTAGTATTATTGTAGGAAGTGTAATGGAAAATAGCGGGCCAAGTGGTTTTAGCAGAGCTAATCATTTGGCGGATAGTTTGCGTGGTTTAGGATTTAGTTTGCGACGATTTAAGACGGGGACTCCTGCTAGGGTTAATGTAAAAACAGTTGATTTAAGTGTATTGGAAATTCAAGCAGGTGAGAGTGTGCCGTATTCTTTTAGCAACAATAAGACGGCCGACAATGGCAATAATTGGGCGATTTGTCATTTAGGGTATACTAATTTAGATACGCATGCACTAATAAGTAAAAACCTCAAAAAAAGTCCTAAATATAGTGGCTTGATAAAAGGTGCTGGTGCTAGATATTGCCCGAGTGTCGAGGATAAAGTTGTAAGGTTTGCAGATAAAGAGCGACATCCGTTTTTTTTGGAGCCAGAGGGAGAAAAAACAAAGGAAGCGTATGTACAAGGACTTAGTACAGGTTTGCCTGCTGACATTCAAGAGAGTTTATATCGCAGTATAAAGGGTTTTGAAAAAGTAGAGATTATGCGTGATGCGTATGCTATAGAGTACGAATGTATCGATCCATTACAGCTGTTTGCTACACTAGAGAGCAAACAAGTTAAAGGGCTTTATTTTGCAGGACAAATAAATGGTACAAGCGGATATGAAGAGGCGGCGGCGCAAGGATTGGTAGCAGGAATAAATGCGGCATTGTCGCTAGAGAAAAAACAGCCAATTATTTTTAACAGAGAAAATTCTTATATTGGAGTTCTAATAGACGACCTTGTAACAAAAGGTACAGAAGAGCCATACCGCATGATGACAAGCCGTGCAGAGTTTAGGTTATTATTAAGACAAGACAATGCAGATTTGAGACTAACCGAAACAGGTATAAAGGCAGGACTTGTATCTAAAGAACAGCAAGAACAATTAAAAAACAAAATCAAAGATATAAAACTAGCAAATGAAAAACTAAAGGAAAGAATTAGCATGACGGACGCTAATAATTTTTTAGAAAGCATAGGCGAACCAAAAGTAAATTCAAGTATAGCCGTGGGTGATATTATAAAACGCAATTTAGTAACGCAAGAAAATTTCACTAATAGCTTTGATATATTCAACAATCTAAATCCACAAAGTGTGTTTGATGTTTTTACCGAAGCTAAATATGCAGGGTACATTGCAAGAGAAAAACAAGCTGCGGCGGACGCTCTTAAAGTATCGGAATTAAAAATTCCGCCAAATACAGATTATAATAAAATTGACGGTCTAAGGTTAGAGGCAAAAGAAAAGCTAAATAAAATTAAGCCTCTAACAATAGGGCAAGCAAGTAGGATAAGCGGTATAAACCCTGCCGATATAAATGTGCTTATAATTTTATTAAAGAGAAAATAAAGAAAAATTTTAACCAAATAAAAAATACGTTGAATAAGTTGTAAGGATGAGTATTGCTCGTCGTCAAACTCATTTTGACGGCGGACTAACTATATGCAGTGTTAGAAATAAAGAAGAGAGCGGTAATAAACGAAATACGCCATTTTGCTTTAGTCGGATATTGAAAGGAAAAAAAGAAAAAACAATCTTTATTAAAATCTGTTGTTTTAGTGTTGACAGAATTTTGTTAGTAGGGTAAAATATTAGTAGAAGTTTTCGCTGCAAAAAGCGTGTTAGGTTATAAAATTCAAAATCCATCTTACTATAGGTGATAAAACTAATAATAGCTACGGTTAAAAATTTCTAAAAACAAATTAACAGTTAGGTTTTATAGACCTATAGTTTACAAAAGGAGTAAATAAGATGTATTCATTTTTATCAAGTGCTACTCTTACAACGCTTTCTATTGTACTTCCGATTGTAGGCCTACTTGTAGGTGCAGTCGTTGGAATTTTAGTATTCCGATTTATACAACGCAAAAAAATCGACAACAGCCGTAAAAGTGCTGATAAGATTTTAGCAGATGCTGTGGCTAGAAGTCAAGCGGTGCATAAAGAAGCACAACTAAAAGCGCAAGAGGAACTTCTTAAATTAAGAGAAGGGTACGATAAAGAAAGACACGAGGCCGAAAAGGACCTTAAGGACAGACGAATTGAATTATCGCAAGCCGAAAATAGAATTCGCCAAAAAGAAGAGTCTATAGATAAAAAACTAGAGACTTATGACAAAAAACTAGAGAGCATCGAGCAAGCCAAAGAAGATTTGCGTAAGAGAGAAGCGGATTTAGTAACTAAGCAAACAGAAGTAGCAAAAGCACATGAAAGCATGGTGCAGGAATTATCTAGGGTTGCAGGGCTATCTAAAGCAGATGCTAAAAAAGAGCTTGTTAAAGAAATAGAGCATGAAGCTAAGATTGATGCCGCCAAAAAGGTGCGTGAAATTGAGGCTGAGGCTAAAAGCGATGCGGATAAAAAGGCAAGAGATATTGTTGCCTCTGCTATTCAACGATGTGCGGTTGACCACTCTAGCGAGATTACAGTTAGCGTTGTGCCACTACCTAGCGACGAGATGAAGGGTAGAATTATCGGTAGAGAGGGACGGAACATTAGGGCACTAGAAAATGCTACTGGTATCGACCTTATTGTTGATGACACTCCAGAGTCGATTGTGTTAAGCGGGTTTGACCCTGTGCGTCGTGAGATTGCTAGAATCACACTTGAGAAGTTAATTTCTGACGGCAGAATTCACCCAACTAGAATTGAAGAAATTGTAGAAAAAACTCGCAAGGAGCTTGACATCCAAATGAAAGAGGCAGGTGAAACTGCTATGTTTGAGGCGGGTGTTTTCGGACTTAACGCAGAGATTATTAGGCTATTAGGGCGTCTAAAATTCAGAACAAGCTATGGACAAAATGTACTAAAGCACTCGTTAGAGGTATCGCATCTAGCGGGACTTATGGCGGCGGAGCTTGGTGCGGATGTTGCTATTGCAAAGCGAGGCGGGTTATTGCACGACTTAGGTAAAGCTGTAGACCACGAGATGGACGGAACTCATGTTAGTATTGGCGTAGAACTTGCTAAAAAATACAAAGAGAGCGATAAGGTCATTCATTGTATTGCAGCACATCATAATGACATTGATCCAACTACAATTGAGGCTGTACTTGTACAATGTGCCGATGCTATAAGTGGTTCTAAGCCAGGTGCAAGACGCGAGAGTTTAGATGCTTATATTAAACGACTAGAAAAGTTAGAAAGCATTGCTGGCGGCTTTAAGGGTGTAGAAAAAGCGTTTGCAATTCAAGCAGGTAGAGAGATAAGAATTATTGTTAAGCCTGAAACTGTAGACGAGGCTAGTATGACATTCCTATCTAAAGAAGTAGCTAAAAAAATCGAGGCCGAAATGGATTACCCAGGTCAGATTAAAGTCAATGTTATTAGAGAAACCCGTAGCGTTGATTATGCGAAGTAAATTAATTTTTTTCTTGAAAACCTTTTTTGTAAAAAATGTTTTCAAACTTTCCAAAAAACTTTTAATGCTTTTGCAACTGGTTTAGCCAGTGCTTAAAAGTTTTGAAGGGGGGGTTGGGGGGAAATTTTTTCAAAAATTTCCCCCTAATATAAAAATGCAATGCAGAACTAGTATTGCATTTTTTAGTACAATTTGGGGGAAACTAATTTTATGCGACATACAATTACAACAGAGGGCGTTTGTGCCAAAACTATCAGTTTTGATTTGACTAACAACATTATAAAAAATGTCGAGTTTTTAGGTGGCTGTAGTGGTAACTTAAAAGCAATTTCAAGTTTAATTGAAGGGCAAAATGTTGACCACCTTATAGATAAATTTAGGGGTATGACTTGCGGCAACAGAAAAACTTCTTGTGTTGACCAATTAGTTAAGGGCATAGAGAAGGCACGGGGTAGATAGTATTTTTTTGGGGGAAAACTTTTATAAAAGTTTTCCCCCAAACCCCCTTTCAAAATTTTTGAATATTGCTCGAATTATGAATGCCAAATTACTTAAAGTTTTTTGAAGGTTTGGAGTTTTTTTTCAAAAAAGTTTCCAAAAAATGGTGCTCAATATCTCATTGCAGCTTTTTATCACATCACTCTATATTGCCTCATAGTATGGAGAATGGTTACATATTTGCAAATTTTGCATCAAGTGAATTTTTTGAAGCGGCAAGGGGTTAAGGTTGGCGTTGTAGGCTTTTCTGAGGATAGCCGCCCTATACCTTTTGTGTTTATTGGTAACCCTAAAGCGCCAAGCGTTATTGTTACTGCGGGTATTCATGCAAGAGAACATATTGGGTGCCATTTAATGATGCGGCAAATTGAGTATGCAATTAGGGAATTTCAATTCAATGACATTAAGGGTGGTATTTATTTTGTTCCGATGCTAAATCCTGACGGCAATGTTTTGATTAGTCGTGGCATTGGTGCGTTGCAATTATTAGAGAAAAAAACGGCAAGAGAAATTTTTGCGGGGCAAGATTTGAGATTGATTAAGTCAAATGCACGAGGCGTTGACTTAAATGTGAATTTTGATGCTAGGTGGGGAACTGGCGCGCAAAATAAATTTTGTGCAGGCAGTGCTAATTATATTGGCGAAAAACCATTCTCTGAATCTGAAACAAAAGCAGTTGCGGATTTTACTAAAAAAATTAAACCATTATCAACTGTTAGTTATCATTGCTTAGGGCGAGAAATTTATTGGGAGTTTGGGCAAAAAGGCAGAGCAAAAAAGCGAGATAAAAAAATAGTTGAGTATCTAAACGAAAAACTTGACTATAGGGTAGTGGACGATGATGGCACAAGTGCAGGTGGTTACAAGGATTGGTGTGTGCAGGAATTAAAAATCCCTAGCTTTACAATAGAGCTAGGGTTGGATGAGTTTAAGCATCCCTTTAATAATTACGAATTGGCAAAAGACGACATTGATAGAAATTTAGATTTGCCGATAAGGTTGCTTAAGTATTTGTTGTAGGATTTTAGAAATGGTAAAACAGGGTGTAAAGTTGTGTCGAGCGATCAGGGTTGATTGCACTACAATATAAACGCTGGTCGTCATTGCGCGGGCTTTAGCCCGCGCAATGACGAGAATTGCAGGGAAAGTTTTTTTATTTGACATAGTTATGCGAGGCGAAGTAATCTAGCTAAAGTGTAAAATTAGCTAACGCAAATGCAAGTTATAGTATTCTATATTTTCCTGCCAACTAAATAATCTAAATCTTCTTCAAAATAGTTTGCTATCTTGATAAGATTTTCTAATTTAATTTCTCTCTGACAAAGTAAATATCTCGATAGTGTCTGTTGCGGAATATCTAGGTCTTTAGCTACGCTAGTAATGCTTTTTTCGCCAATTAAATCTCTTAGATTCTGTGCGAATTGTTTTTTGTAGTTGATTGCATTCATAAAAAAATTTTACACCATATGGTGTAAAATAGTTGCAGGCACACCCATGGGTGTGCTATACTTATTTTGTGCCTAAACGATTTTCCTCCTTTAAGCACAAAAATTCCCTTCTAAAACTCCCTTGCTAGAATTATTCAAGCAGGGGAGTTTTCTATTGGTTATTTACCAGCCGCTACTAAAATTTGAGTTTGTCCCCAACGGTGAATCATGTGTGATTTTAGTCGTTCGCGACATTTATAATCTTTTGAGTTTGCACCCTTTAGTTTATAATAGCGTTTTACTTGTAGGCAGCGACGATAAGAGTTTGCATTTATTATATTGTCTTTCTCTAGGCAACTATCTTTTAAGTTTGTTGCAACGATAATAACGGTTGCATTTCTATCTTTACTTTTTGCAAACTGTATAGTATCTTTTGATGGTGTGCTTAGTCTTTTGTTTTTGTCAAAAAAATTATTCTCTTGGACAACTTCGTTTTTATCAATCACAATTTCATCCTTATTTTGAATGACTTCATTTTTATCATAAAATTCTGGTTCATAATTTGCTGCATTGTGGTCAAAAAAATCCTCTTCAAATTCAAAAGATAAGTTGTCATGAATATCTAAATATTCTATACCTCGTATAATGCAGTAGTTGCTTGATGTTTGATAAAGGGCAGCGTCGATGCTAGCCGGTACAAGTGTATGACTTAACGGAAAAAGTCCTAATATTGATGATAAAATTATGTTTGCGATAATCATGGTGTTTTTCTCTAATTCTAGTATTGGTAAAAGTTGTTGTCAATATGTAAGAAAATCAATTGTTATTCACATATCGTATTTATGTATGTTGGTTTTGTATGTATTGTTTTTTGAAAACCTTTTTTGGGAAAAAGATTTTCAAACTTTCCAAAAAACTTTTAAGTATTTTACTGAGTATCATTTAATTTAGCTATTACTTAAAAGTTTTGAAGGGGGTTTGGGGGAAATTTTTTCAAAAGTTTCCCCCCAAGAAGTTTCCCTCTGAATAAAATCATCAAAACGCACCGATAACTGCTATTCCTACAACACAGCCGATAAAGGTAGATACAAGTGCTATTGGAATTGCAAAGCCTAATTTTTTAACTTGACTTTGACTAAAATATATTGTTGATATGTAAAAGACAGTTTCGCTAGAGCCGTAAATTACGCTAGCACTTCTTCCAATGTGGCTGTCTGGACCATACTGCACAAAAATGTCTTCTAATACTGCTAGTGCAGCAGAACCCGAAAAAGGTCTTATCAGCATAAGTTCTGATAGTTGGGCGGGAATACCAACGATGTTCATGGCAGGGGCGATAAAGTTAGCTACAGTTGCCGAGACACCACTCATACGATAAATTTGAATAGCTACCATAATAGTTAAGAGATAGGGAAAAACTCCCACTACCATATTTATGCTTTGCTTAGAGCCATCTAAAAAAGCGTTGTAAGCATTTTTCTTTTTTACAAACGATAGGACTAAAACCGATAAAAATATTACAGGGATTAGATATGAAGTTATGGTAGTGAATATTCTCATGTGTTTTTTCCCCAAAACCCCCTTTCAAAAATTTTAGGTATTAGTTAGCGCTTTGTAAAAGTTAAAACTTTTTTTTAAGGTTTGGAAACTTTTTTGAAAAAAAGTTTCCAAACAAATCACTTCTTTTTCTCTAGTTTTCCAACTGCAACCCCTAGTGGAGCGTTAACTAGATATTTGCCGCTTTTTTCTTTTTTGTTTCGTAGCTTTTTCAAAATCAAACCGTAAATTTTTACCATTGTAATTCCGATTATTGTTGCGGTAATTGTGGCGGTTAAACTCCCTGCCAAAAAGCCAGCGGGGGCTGTTGAGCCATGGTCTGCCCGTAGTCCTATAAGAGTACTTGGTAATAACTGTAGTGATGTAGACGAAATTACAATAAGCATTATCATGTTGATTGTGGCTTTTCCTGATTTGTCGTCCATAGAATTTATTGCTCTTATTGCCATTGGTGTAGCGGCACTGCCTATGCCTAGCAAGTTAGCACTCATGTTTAGCGTGATAAATTTTTCGCTTTCACCGTTTGCTTTAGGAAACAAAAACTTTACTATAGGGCGAAGTAATTTAGCAAACTTTTTGCTAATTCCAGTTTTTTCTAACAATGCAAAAAAGCCTAGCCAAAAAGCATACAGTGCAACTAGTCGCATTGATAGCTCTACCGACGCTCGTCCCCCTGCTGTAATTGCTTCTAAAACTCCTGCAGGATTTCTAAAAATTAGTGTTGATATTCCAGAAATCAACATAATAAGCCAAATTTTGTTCACTCTATATAAGTATGTACAAGCTTACATATATAGTCTTTTAATTTTGTAAATGCTGTAGCAAGCTAGTTTTTTTAATTGCAATGAAATTGCTGTCGTGATATAATTGTAGAGGGAGTAAATTGATGCAACCAAAATGTGGTAATTGCAACAGCTTAATTATTATAGGCACAAAATTTTGTTGTGTGTGTGGTGCTTATCATGGGCATGATTTTGATGTTCCTGATTTTATTGTAGCACAAGGGGATAATGGATTGATAGGTGCTTTAGGTAGTTCAAGTTCTGCGCAAAACAGCGATGTTGTCGATGAAATACCACTTGGTAATTGTGGGCACCTAAATTATCCTGCGACTAATATATATTTCTCTAACACAAAAATTCCAATACCAACTGCACCTATTTGGGAAGCGCAAGAGACATGTGTTAGTGAGGATGCTACTGCTAAACAAGAACAATTTGATGATAATGGGCAAACAAAATTCTCGATTGTTAATATTGTTTTAGGGATTTTAAGCGTTGTCGTTGTTGGCGCAATTTTGGGCTTTTGGGCGATGTATATTATAGGCAAAGCAAAATTAAAACCTGAGTCGGACGATGATTTAGCGAAAGCTCTTAAAATAAACATTGCTGCTATAGTGATAAACATTTTATTTCTAGCCGCTATAATAATCATTGTGGCATTTTTTCACCCCTATATTTTCCCATCAGGATACGATTATTATTAAAGAAAATGTTTGGATAAAATACTAAAACAGCATTTTCTACAAGGTCTCTAAAAAATATGACAAAAGCAAATTTCAAAACGGTTACTAAAAAACCTAAAACATACTACATTACAACTCCAATATATTATCCAAGTGGCAATTGGCACTTGGGGCATTGTTACACAACTGTATGTTGTGATGCATTAGCTAGGTTTAAGCGACTTAGTGGTGTTGATGTGTATTATCTAACAGGCACAGATGAGCATGGTCAGAAAATAGCGGAAAGGGCGGCAGCAGCAAATAAATCGCCTAAAGAATTTACTGATGGTTTGGTGTCGTCAATTAAAGACCTTTGGAAATTACTCAATATTAGTTACGATGGTTTTATTCGAACAACCGACAAAAGACACAAAGATAGTGTGCAGACTATTTTTAAGCAGTTGCAGTCTAGTGGCGATATTTATAAGTCTACATATAAAGGGAATTATTGTACGCCGTGCGAGAGTTTTTGGACAGCGAGTCAAAGCAAAGATGGCAAATGTCCTGATTGTGGCAGACCTACTACAGTATCAAGTGAAGAATGCTACTTTTTTAGATTAAGTAAATATCAAGATAAATTATTAAAGTTACTTAAGACAACAGACTTTTTAAGGCCAGAGAGTAGAGTAAATGAAATGGTCAATAATTTTATTAAAGATGGCCTAGAGGATTTAGCTGTAAGTAGAAGTAGTTTTAGCTGGGGTGTGCCTGTGCCGAACGATCCTAAGCATGTTGTGTATGTTTGGATTGATGCACTGTCAAATTATATTACGGCTTTAGGGTACGGACAAAAGGACGAAACGCTTTTCGAAAAATTCTGGCCTGCTGATGTGCATTTAATGGCAAAAGAAATCGTTAGGTTTCATTCAATTATTTGGCCAGCACTTCTTATGGCACTAAAATTGCCGATTCCTAAAAAGATATACGGGCATGGTTGGTTGCTTTTTGATGGCGATAAAATGAGCAAAAGTAAAGGCAATGTTGTTGACCCGTTTATTTTAACAGACAGATATTCTGTTGATGCAATAAGATATTGTTTGCTAAGAGAAATTAGTTTTGGTGCAGATTGTGATTATAGCACAGAAAACTTTTTGATGCGCATGAACACAGACCTATCTAACGATTTAGGAAATTTAGTCAAGCGCACAACGGCAATGGCAAGACAATATTTTAATGGGAAAGTTGCAAAGCCAAAACTTAAAACTGAATTTTGCGATGCGTTTATAGAAAAAATGAACAGTGTTTATAAAGCTGTTTCTAATAGGATAGACAAGTTAGAAATTAGTAAAGCGTTAGAGGAAATTTTTGATTTGATATCAAACTCTAACAAATACATCGACTTAACTAAGCCATGGGTTTTATATAAAGAAAATGATTTTAAGACGCTTAATGCGGTATTGTACAATTTATTAGAGGCGATAAGGCTAGCTGGTAATTTACTTATGCCGTTTATAACTGATGCGCCTAAAAAGATTTTTGAGGCACTCGGGCTAAAAGAGCCAGTCGATTTTAGTGCCGTAAAATATGGTAAGGTAGCAAGTTATAGTACGCAAGAAATAGAGCCTTTATTTGTTAGGCTAGATATTAAAAAAGAATTAGAGGAGCTTGAAAAAATAGCGCCTAAAGAAAAAGCTGACGCCAAAAAAGAAAACGAAAAGAAAGACAAAAACGGAGAAAATGATTTGATTAGTATAGACGAATTTTTCAAAATGCAATTAAAAGTTGCGACAGTTAAAACGGCCGAAAAGGTAGAAAAGGCGGATAAGTTATTAAAGTTAACTTTAGCCGTAGGCGGCGAAACAAGGACTGTGGTTTCTGGCATTGCCATGAGTTATACGCCCGACAGTCTTATTGGCAAACAAGTAGTTTTGGTTGCTAATCTAAAACCTGCAACCCTAAGAGGTATAGAATCACAAGGTATGATTTTGTGTGCCATAAAAGATGGTTTGCCAGTGCTAGTATCACCAACTGTAGTTTGCGATAGCGGCACAGAAGTAAGGTAAAAATATTTAGCGTTTTTTTGAAAACCTTCTTTTCAAAAAAGGTTTTCAAGCTTTCCAAAAAATTTTTACGCTTTTACAGAATGCTAACCAATACTTAAAAGTTTTGAAAAGGGAGTTGGAGGGAAACTTTTTAAAAGCTTTCCTCCAATGACAGGTTCAACAAATGCTAATAGACACTCACGCACATATAGCCGATAGCCGCTTTGACGCAAATGATATTGTCAAAAATATGACCACAGATAAACTGCAGAACATTATTTGTGTTGGTTTTGATTATGATTGTACCAAGGCGAGTTTTGCGTTAGCACAAAAGCATAAACAAGTTTATTGCTCTTTAGGTATACACCCAAATTATTCTAGCGACTATAAAGACGAATACTTGCAAGAGTTTTTATTACTATCTCAAAACGAAAAAGTTGTTGCGATTGGGGAGTTAGGATTAGATTACCACTACGATAATACCGATAAAAAGCAACAGTTGTTTGTGCTTGAAAAACAGTTAGAGCTAGCAAGTCAAGCAGCATTGCCTGTAATTGTTCATATGAGAGATTGTGATGACGATATGCAAAAAGTGCTGTTTGCTAACAGATCTAAGCTTAAAAATGGCGGTGTAATGCACTGTTATAGCGCTAGCCTAGAATCAGCTAAAAAGTATTTACATTTGGGTTTTTATATATCATTTAGTGGAAGCATTACTTTTAAGAATGCTAAAAGAGCCCCAGAGATTATAAAGAGTATTCCGTTAAATAAAATTCTAGTAGAAACAGATTGTCCGTATCTAGCGCCTGAGCCACATAGAGGTCAGCAAAATTATCCAAAATTTGTTGTCCACACTGCCCAAAAGATAGCGGATATTTTAGATTTGCCATTAGAAAAAGTGGCAGAATTTACAACTAAAAATGCACTAAAGTTGTTTAGTAAAATGAGGAGTGTGTAGATTTTTTTTGAAAACCTTTTTTTCAAAAAAGGTTTTCAAACTTTCCAAAAAACTTTTAATTATTTAGTCGCATGCTAAAAAAAGCTGAATTAACGACAAATAAACTAAAAAGAGAGCAGGAACAGAAAACTGACTACATGTCGCTATTGTTGGACATTAAAAGAAAAAAGTTTTGAAGAGGTTTGTGGAAAATTTTGAAAATTTTACCACAACTAAAAGAGGTCAGATATATGCAAGAAATTCAAAAAGAAAAAAATTTCGTATACGAGTTTAACAACAATCTTTATATCAACTTGACAAATCGCTGCTCGAACAAGTGCAGTTTTTGTATTAGAAACTCTAAAGAAAGCATTGGGCATAATGGAAGTTTATGGCTTATATCAGAGCCAGCGCCAGGCACTATAACAGCAGAGCTAAAAAGAGTTTTTGCTGTAGCAGAAGAAAAAGGAATAGAGTATGACGAGGTTGTGTTTTGTGGTTATGGCGAGCCTACATACAAATTGTCTGTTATTCTAAAGGTGGCACAGTTCTTAAAAGCTAACAAGAAGAAAGTTAGATTAAATACGAACGGTCTGGGCAATATGATAAATGGCGATCGTATTGTAAAGCATCTAGCCAAAGTCATAGACAGTGTTTCAGTGTCTCTAAATGCATCAACAAAAGAGGAGTATTTTGAAATTTGTAAACCAAAATTTGGATTGTTTTCGTTTAGTTATATTATATCGTTTATAAAAGAGTGCGTGGCTGTAAATATAGACACAACTGTAACGGTAGTTGATATGTTAGATAAAGATAAAATAGCCGAGTGTAAAAAAATAGCAACTGAACTCGGGGCAAAATTTAGGTTAAGGAAAGTGACTGATTATTAAGTGTGGCAAATCCATTGACTTAAAAACTAAATAGTGGTAGTATATATTTATGAGTGAAACTAACAATGAAAAACTAGAGGAAGCAGTAGACGAGGTAGTTGTCGAAACGGCCGAAAACAAAAATGATTCCATTGCTACTGAAACTGTTCAAGTCCAATCTGATGATACAGAAGGGGTTTTGGGTTTGGATGTAGCAGACGAATCTCAAGAGAAGCCGAGTGCTTTACTTGAGGCTGCAAAAAAAGCTTTAACCGAAAAGAAAGAAAAAAAGTCTAAAGAAAAAAAAGTAAAGGATGTAGAGGATATTGTTATCCCTGAAGCCAACTCTAAAACTAAAGTTGATAAGGCGGCAGTTTTAGCTTTAACTCGCAGAATCTTTTTAGCAAAATGGCCCCTTCTACTTGTTCCTGCAATTTTACTGTCTGCCATTGGTGGTCTTGTTTTAGGTGTTATGATGGCAGGAAATAGCGATAATGCAATTGCCGTTGGTGTTAGTATTATCGTAGGGGGTATTGCTATTCCGATTATCATTTTTCTTGCTAACTATTTTGTTATGTTGCCTAAAAACGCACAATCTGCTACTGAATGGCGTAAAAAAACGCTACTTGTAAATATAAATAACGATAGAATTTTTATCAAGCAAAAAACAACTCCTATTCATGCCGATTCAGAATATGCAGACATAGAATACAAGTGGGAAAAATTTATAAAATTATTATCGCTTAAAAACTACATATTTTTGTTTGTAGGCAGAAACCAAGCTGTCGTAATAGATTTATTAGAAACTCCTAAAGCTGAAATTAACAAGTTAAAGCAGGCAATAAATCAGAGAATTAAAAAAGAAAAAGTTATTGTTTAATTTTACCTAGAAATTTTTTTTATAGTATTTGTTGCAGCCTTAAACAACAATACGCTAAGTTTTAGATGTACAATTATGTTTGGTAGTTTTATCTATTTGTATAAAAAATTCCTCGCATTTTATTGATGCAAGATTGCAAATAATTAAACCGCATGAAGTGGGTGAGTGCTGTGCCAATTTTAATAGCCCACGATTTGTTGGCCGAAGTAATCATATGATTTTTGTCAAAAATTGGCAATTGTCAAAAAATAATTAAAAAACATTGTGTGAAATGGTTGACTGTGGGCTTAAAAATATCTATACTTTATAAAGTTGTGCATTGTTCTTTGGAATTTTTGCACCAAATATCATTAAAACTAAACTATGTCTGTGTTAGGGCATAGTTTATGTGGCGTTTTTAGACATTTTTATTTAGCCTAAAGAGTCTTAAAACTAAACCCCTCATTCTTTTTGAACTTAAATTTCTGTAATCCATTCTAATTGCTTTAATTAAAGGTTCATGACGAAAAATAATAGATTAGTAATAGTCTAACAAAAAACTAATTTTTTAAGGTGTCTAAAATTAGATACTGGGAGTTAAAAACAATGGCAAAATATACAGGTGCGGATTGCCGCCAATGTCGCAGAGAAGGGCAAAAATTGTTCTTAAAAGGCGAACGCTGTACAAGTAAAAAATGTGCTATCGAACGCAGGCCTTCTGCGCCCGGTCAACATGGCACAGGCAGAAAAAAACCTTCTGAATATCAAATTCAGTTGCGTGAAAAACAAAAAGTTAAAAGAATGTACGGGATGTTAGAAAAACAATTCCACGGCTACTATGTAGAGGCTGCGCGTCGCAAGGGTATTACAGGCGAAAACATGCTTTTCTTATTAGAAAAAAGACTGGATAATGTTGTTTATCGTATGGGTATCGGGTCAAGTCGTGCGGAGAGTCGTCAGATTGTGAATCATGGTCATATTGAGGTTAATGGCAAATCTGTTGATATTCCTTCTTACCAAACAAAAGTGGGCGATGTTATATCTATAAGAGCTAATCGCAGAGATAACAAAATGTTCAAAGAGTTAAAAGGTGCAAAAATTGTTATGCCTAAATGGGTGAACTTTGACACTAATTCGTTTGTTGGTAAAATCATTGAGGCTCCAGAAAGAGCTGATATTGATGCGCGCATTAACGAGCAACTTATTGTAGAACATTATTCTAAATAATCCCAATTAAAAATTGGGATAGCAATGAATGACGAACAAATTTGAATTATTATCAATAATTGTTCAGTGCTCATTGTTTAATATTCATTTGTTACAGTTACATAAAAATATAGTAGTGCCAAAAGCACTTTTAAGGAGACCTTTCCCATTATGATGGAAATCGAAAAACCAAAAATTACAATAGACGAAAGTGCGGATATGCGTACAGGCAAATTTACAGTAGAGCCTTTAGAAAGAGGTTACGGAATTACGCTTGGCAATTGCCTTCGTAGAGTTTTGATGAGTGCGTTGCCAGGTGCTGCAGTTATTGGAATTCGTATAGAGGGTATTAGTCATGAATTTTCTACTATTAAAGGCGTAAAAGAAGATGTTTCAGAGATTATTCAAAATCTTAAAAATCTTAATCTTAAAGCCAATTACACCGATAAGTCTATTAAAAAGGTTTTGAGGATAGAAAAATCGACTGCTGGTATTGTTAGGGCTAGTGATATTCAAATGGACCCTGAAATAGAGGTTCTTAATAAAGACCTTGCTATTTGTACAATTGATGACGGCGGTAAAATATTTATGGATCTGCACATTGGTTTTGGCAGGGGTTATATTGTTGCCGAAAACCAAAAAGACGAAAGTCAGCCTATTGGCTACATAGCTATAGATTCAAAGTTTACTCCGGTTAAGGCTGCGAACTATTCGGTAGAATCTACTAGAGTAGGACAAAGCATTGACTACGACAAGCTGATACTTGATGTAAAAACAGATGGTTCTCTAACTGCTAAAGAAGTTTTAAGTTTGGCGGCAAGAGCCATTGAAGACCATATCAAAATGTTTACGGAGCTTTCTGAGCATATCTCTAACATGGATATACTTGTATCGCGTGAAGAAGATAAGCAGCAAAAAGTTTTGGATATGAGCATAGAAGATATGGATTTATCTGTAAGAAGCTACAACTGCTTAAAGCGTGCTGGTATTCATACAGTAAACGACCTAACAGCAAAATCAGAAGACGATATGCTAAAAGTGCGTAACTTAGGAAGAAAATCTCTTGACGAAGTTATTGCTAAACTTGCTAGCTATAAGTTGACTCTTCGTAAAGGCGAAGAATAAAATTAAACGAAGTTTAATTTTACAATGAGGCGAATGAGGAATGAGGCGAATGAGGTTAAATGTTGGTTAAGTTATGAGTGCTGTAAAGTACTATTATACAAATCAACAATTTGCCAATTGTCATTTATTATTTGTCATGCGATAAAGAAAGTTGCAAAGTTAAACTTGCAAAATTACTTGCACAAAAAAGCCGAACCTCAAGTGAGGGAACCGTCGGAGACGGCTTTTTTATTAAAAAAACAAAGTGAGACAAAAATCATGGAACAACGCAAATTAGGAAAATCTACAGACCAGAGAATGGCATTACTTAGAAATCAAGTAACGGCACTACTTTGGCATGGTAAAATCGAGACAACCTATTTTAGAGCAAAAGAAGTTCAGCGTATGGCAGAAAAACTAATTACTGCTGCTGTTAAAACTTATAAAGATGTAACTAAAAAAGTTGCTACTCGTACAGTGAAAATTAAAGACAAAAAAGGTAAAGTTACCGAAAAAGAATCTAAAGTGGAGATTGTAAATGACGGCCCTACTAAATTAGCGGCTCGCCGTAAAATTATGGCTGTTGTTTATGATGTGCAAGAGGAACGCGCTAAAGGCGAAACAAAAGCTGCTTTTAGAGGTCGTACAGAGCACATTTTCCATCCGCTGTTAGAAAAAATCTTTAACGAATATGCACCTCGCTACGACCGCAGAAAAGAGGAAGTTGGCACAGGTGGTGGCTACACAAGGGTTCTTAAAATGGGACCTCGCCGTGGTGATGCTGCAGAAATGGCTCTTATAGAGTTGGTGTAGTATTATATACAAAAGGTTCAGTACGCAAAAAGTAGTTGCTATATTTATATAAGCAACTACTTTTTTGTTTATGTTAGAAGAAAACTCTCTGGCGGTGTTTTTTATGCGTTTAACTTTACAATAGGGACAAATAGCACTGTGTTAAGTGGAATGAAAAGTCTTGAAAAAAATGTTGACACTAAAAAACATCTATGATAATATAAAATCAGTAGAGTTGCAATTTGTGACTCAAATCAACCCCTTTCTAATTTTCAAATAGCAGTTCAAAAGACAATGTTTTGGCGGTTTAACTAAAGCTAAACAAAAATTTTCAAATTTACAAGGAGTAATAAAAAATGATAAAACTTAAAAAGATAGGTTTGGTGATTGTAGCAAGTATTTTTGTATTTGCGGCTTTTGCGGTTGGTGGGTGTGGTGCATGGCAAGATTATGTATTTAGAGAGGGTGATTTTCTTTTAGAGGTATTGGTTGATAGGAATACTGCATTTGTCGGGGATACTATCAAAATTACAGTTAAGCTCGTAAACAATAGTGGCAAAACTTTACCAGTGGTATTTGCAAATGGCATTTTGTCTGATAGCGGAGAATTAAGAAACTCTCTTCTTACAGGGCTAACTACTTCAAAAGAACATCGTGGTGGCTTTTTTTCAGATAAGCATACAGGAACAAGTCGAAGAAGGTTAAGAGATGGTGATAGTGTTAGCGTTTCGAGAAATCATATTATTGATGTTTTAGAAATTGACGGTGTTTATTATGTACGAAATTTTGCAAGTGCAATAGCTAGATTTAGCATTGGCAGAGAGTCAAATGAACCAATTATTATTAAAAGCAATAATGTTGTTGAAATAATAATTATATAAGGAGAAAAAATAATGACAAATAGAAAACCAAGCGGTAAAATATTAATAGCAATACTTTTTGTGTTGCTGATTTTAATTATTGGAATAGTGAGTGTATTGCTATCAAGAACTCATGTTTTGCAATTACATGCGACAACACAAAAATATAGTTTTGAATCGGATGCATATCAAGTTATAGAATGCTATAATAGCGAAGAATATTTTGATAAAATAGAGCCGCTATCTTCGGGGCACATTATTCGTGGTGGTGAGAGGGCTAGTATTAGCGGATATTGGTTTACTATTGCTGCTAATGTTGTATGTGATTATACAGGAGATTTTGGCATCTTGACAAATTAGAGATCAAAGCAGTTGGGCTTTTACATTGGATGTAGCCTACGGTAGTCATACTTTTAGAAATGTTAGGCTGGGAAGTGAATATCATATAAATCGTGCTTTTTATGATTCAGATACTTCTATTATGAGAATTGGTCAGCGTACAGGAATTACGAATGGTAGACTTACACACAGAGACACTTTTGTTCTTGGTGGCGGCATGGTGGCAGATGGAATTATGTATTCTAACTTGGGACAAAGCGGCGATAGTGGCGGCCCAGTGTTTTTTAATCGTGGTGGCACTTTATATTTAATTGGAATGCATGTTGGTGGTCCAGCCGCGACTAGAATGTCTATGTAATGAAAACATTAAATGTTACACCTATAACCAATGATAATTACCATTTATTTAGATATGGAATATTTACGGATATACATGGAACAAATTATATTGAATTTACTGGTTTTCGCAATAATTCTAAACCATCTGGCCATATTACTATTCCTTCAAGAGTTAGGGGTAGAACAGTTGCAAAAATAGGCAACAATGCTTTTGCAAATGCGTCTGATTTGACGAGCGTAGTTTTACCAAATACTGTTCGTGAAATAGGAGTATCTGCATTTAGTGGCACTGGAATTGCAAATTTAACCATCCCTCATTCAGTCACATATATTGGTAATTCAGCTTTTGCTAATACTGCTGATTTACAAACAGTAATATTTACTTCTAATGGACAATTGCAACGCATAGGTGAAAATGTTTTTTATGGTGCTGGCTTTACTAGTATTACCATTCCCGCAAACATTGTTCACATTGCTGATTCCGCATTCAGAAATGCTTCAAGCCTCCGCAGCATTACTTTTGCTCCAAACAGTCAACTACGAACCATCGGCGAAAACGCTTTTAGAAATTCTAACATAAATAGTACTTTCAGAATCCCCGACAGAGTCCACACCGTGGGTGCCAACGCATTCACCAACACCCCGCTTTACATCAATTCAGGCACAGCTGTTATTAGGGCAGGCAATTGGGTTGTGGGGTTGCGTGCCAATTCTATTGGCAGTATGCATAACATAACGCATGGTATTGTCGGCATTGCAGATAATGCACTTGCAGATTTGGGTAGCAGATTGCAAACGGTAACGCTACCAAGTTCGTTTCGATACATAGGTGCAAATGCGTTTAGGGGTAGTGAAATTAGAGAGATAATTATACCGAGTTCGGTTGTAGTGATTAGAGATGCGGCATTTTTTAATAGTAGAAGGTTAGAAAAAATGTATGTTAGACGGACAATTGCAGACGGTTTTATAACCCACCTAGGCAACGATGCTTTTCGTGGTGTAAGCTCTAATTTGAGAATTAGTGTGCCAGAGTGCAGTTATTTGACATATATAAATTCAATGCAAGGGTGGCAACAAGTTAGGCATAACATATATCTTGGTCCTTTAGTTATTAACGCGGATAGAGATAACCCACATTACATAAACACTAATATAGACATTAATCAGATGCGAACATTTCGTGTGCCTGTACATTTTGCTAATGATACCGGTGCAACTCAAATGCAAGTTTTTGTCGAGTTTGTAAGTTCAACTGCTACGCTTTTAGTGGTGGGAGGTATGCAGGTTAACGGCACTCAAGGTGCTAGTGGTTCGTTTGTTGCAACGACAAACAGGGCATATTCTTTTGACTTTATGATATTCGGTTTTGCGGAAATTAGGTTGCGTGTTAGGGCGGAGAGGATGCCCTCAGAACCGCAATTGCTAGGCCATGGCTCAGGAACTTCAATTCATTTTGACATAAATTATGACGATTTAATAGGCTATGCGGTTAGAGTGTTGCATGACCTT
>Ga0123355_10001226_pt1 | contig 35782 bp, 28 predicted proteins | sample TergutEmb28metaG_3_FD_89872 | JGI IMG/M metagenome (GOLD analysis project Ga0123355, IMG submission 89872) | Embiratermes neotenicus P1 segment gut microbial communities from Petit-Saut dam, French Guiana - Emb289 P1 | ecosystem: Host-associated > Arthropoda: Insects > Digestive system > Gut ...
ATATTACTTACAAACATAGACATAGCCCCAACAAGAAAGCCGGATTCTGCGCCAAAGCTGACTCCGGCTATTATTATAAGCGCAAGAATTGGCTTAAACTGCGGCAGCATAAAGAATGCACTGCGCCCTGCTACAGCTATAGCAATAAGCACAGCGATAACAACAACTTCCCGTGCTTGCGGCTTTCGCCCCTCAAAAACCAGTGCAAAAGGTAGCATAGTCTGTAAGATGATAAGCATAGATATGAAGTAAAATTGACGGTCATCTAAAAAGTGTATACCAACAAAAATTGTTAATGGGATGAATAACAATACCAAAGCCGCTGCCGCCATTGTGCGCTTAGAAAGCGGCTTTTTTTGTATGCTAGGAAATTGCTCCGCAATTTCGCTGCAGCCTTGCGGGAAAAAAGCGGCAAAGCCACTTTCTTGTTGTAGCGTTTTCTCGCCTCGCTTCCAAGCCAAGGTTATCGCAATGCCAACGATAGCAACAAAAGCCCCTATCAGAATGGCTATGTAGATAAGCGCATTATCCTCTGCGGCGGTGATAGCCGCACGGCCTCCACCAATAAAGGCAGAAAGCCCATCCCAATGTACCCATCCCGCCGTAACAGCGGCAAGAAATAACATCGCAAATGCTAAAAACACAACTTCTCGTGTTTTAGGCAGGAATGTGCGAAAAGATTTCTTCTCTATCTCTTTAAATTTTTTTGGCTCATCGGTTTTATATTGTGCATCCTGGTCAAACACTTTAGGTGCAGGGGTTCCCCCTAGCGCATGTATAATGTCCCCCGCTGTAATAGCTTCCGGCAGTATATTTCTTGCCATACGGTTAGCGGTAGTGGTGTAAAAATTGTTTCCGTTAAAAAATTTACGTGGCGTATTTTCGGTAACGATGCTGCCGTCGAAGAACAATGCACAGCGATCGGCGTATTCGGCACAAAACTCTACATCGTGACTAACCATTACTACCGCCGCGCCAGCATTAGTTAATTTGCTTAGAATTGCCGCAAAAATTCTCTTATATTCTGCATCAAGCCCTTTGGTAGGCTCGTCCAATAATAGAATTTTGGGTTGCAGCAGCAGCACTTTTGCTAGTGCCGCACGCTGTTGCTCCCCTCCGGATAAATCGTACGGGTGCCGGTCTAAAAGCCCTTCAAGGCGGCATAGCTTTTCTATATCGGCAAGTCTATCCGCATCTTTGGTTATTTCCATCAAATCTTCCCGTACAGTTTTTGCTACAAACAATGCTTGCGGGTTTTGAGGCAGAGCGTAAACTTGCGTATCGGCAAATATTTTCCCTCGGTAAGGTGTGTTAAGCCCTGCAATAAGCGAAAGTGTCGTAGTTTTGCCGGTACCGTTGCCGCCAAGTATAGTAGTTAATTCACCATAGTTGGCTTTAAAGTTTAAACCCTTCACAACGTCTGGAAGATGTTTTTCATATTTAAACCAAGTTTCTGTTATTTCTACAGCAATTTTATTGTCAGGTAATGGTGGTGTTTTTTCTATTTCATTTTGAATGGCCTGATTTTGTAACCACGTCGCACCATCTCTGGCGGTTATGGGCGCTACTCCCGTGCCTTCACAAGCCATCCATACGCGCATAGGGGTGGGCATTGCCAAAAACATGCCACTATCGCACTCTTGCAGGCTTATGCCAACATCACGAGGGGCGCCGTCGGCAATTATGCGCCCTTTGTCCATTACAACGGCGCGGGTGGCAAGCGGGAACGCTTCTTCTAACCTGTGCTCGGTTAGTATTACTGTAACGCCAAGTTCGCGATTGATTTTTGCGACTGTTCCAAGAAATTCTCCGGCGGCTACAGGGTCTAGCTGGCTTGTGGGTTCGTCCAATATTAAAGCTGTGGGCTGCAATGCCATTACAGATGCTAAAGCAAGCAATTGTTTTTGTCCGCCGCTTAATTCCGTTACAGGTTTATGAAACCATGTTTGTATACCAAAAAAACTTGCCATTTCTGCCACGCGCAAACGAATATCTGCCTGCTGTAGCCCTAGGTTCTCCAGCCCAAATGCCAACTCGTGCCATACTTTATCCGTTACAATTTGGTTATCCGGCGATTGTAGTACAAAACCGATTTTTGCGGCGGCATCCCTAGGTGTAAGTTCGTCCAATGGTGCGCCTTCAAAATGAATTGCACCTTGTTTTATGCCATGTGGTGCAATAGACGGTTTAAGTTGACGAAGTAAAGTAGTCTTGCCACAGCCGGACGGCCCGCACAGCACTATAAAAGCCCCGCGCTCGATGGATAGATTTATTCCGTCCAGTGCGGGGTTTTCGCTATTGGGGCTGGACGCAAGCAAGGCTTGCTGCTCGCCCATGCATCCAGGGCTGGACGCAAGCAAAGCTTGCTGCTCGCCCATGCATCCAGGATATGTAAAAGTCAAATTTTCTATCTTATATACGGTTTCCACGCCAAAACAAATCCTCTCTTATGTTTACCGCGATAGGAAACGCACAAAGTACAAAGTAAACGGCAAATACAATAATTGTTGCAAAGCCTGTCCACGCCCCCGCAATAGTGGGGAAATAACGAAAACGATAGACGTCTGTAATTGCGCCAACTATCACAACAATGGCACATACTATGATAAGTAGCATCGCCTTCAAATCTCGTTTGTCAAAACGATAGATAGAAAATGCGGTGCGCCCTGGCAGGCCATAACCCCGTGCTTTCATACTATCTGCGGAATCTATAGCATTTTCAAGTGCCCATGTCACCATTATAGATAAGATTTTTATACCGTTACGGGCTTTTTGAAAGATGTTTCCGCTGGATACATCACGCCCAATACATTTTTGAGCATTGGAAATAACCCTTATTTGCGCACGAAAACGCGGGACAAAACGCAACGACATAGCCAAAATTAACGATAATGCAGGGATTATCCTGCCAAATAAATACACAATTTTGTCGCTCTCCACCACTTTATTAAAGCAGGAAAACCAGGCGATAACGGTAACAAGCATGGTTGCTGCCGCCAGCCCAAACATTATAGATTCCAGCGTAACCGGATTGCCATTTGGCAAGTATGTAAGAATTGTGCCACCTTGATGATTAAAAAGCGGGTTTAATCCGGCGGTTATAAGCAACATAGGTAACATGAAAATAAGCCCTATACGCAACGTTTTTTTGCCGCCAAGATATATGGCATAGGTTGCGGCGCATACAAGCGATATACCAAGCGTAACGGGATGCATTAAAAACATAGAGAAACCAATTACCGCAGCAAAATAAAAAAAATTAACTACAGGATGAAATCCGGCAAACGTGTCCCTAATCATCCAGTTGCCCTCCGGCATCTGGATCCATGCCTAAATCGCGGCCAAGGTCGAGAGTAAAGTGCCATTCTATTTCATCGCCGGGGCTTAAAAGGTAACGAGACGAACCAAAGTTAGGGAACCATCCGTTAACACTGTAAACCCAACCGGATAGCGACCCTGCATCATATTCATATAAATTGTTAATTGCTTCTACATAGGCAGAGTTAAAAACTGGCGTAAAGCGGGCAGCCATGTGCATACGGTGGCGGCGCATCTCCCGCTGGAGTACGTTAAACACACTTTCGCCTTCGTAGGCTACAACTTCTGTTCTTGGGAATATAATGCCGTTTTCCGGCACGAGCTCGTGCTTGTCTCTATCGAGAAAATGCATGTTTGTAACAAGCATGTCTACACGAACCTCTAAAGTTACGGTGAATGATTTGTCACCAACCACCATATCTTCCGGTTCTACTGGATCGCGCACTATTGGAGCGGGTGCAGGCTCCTCTTCCGGAATGTGCGCAGGTTCTTCTACAACTTGAATTTCTGGTTCATATGGAGGTTCTGGCTCCGGGTCAATTTCTACTTCCGGCAGTGGTTCGGCTATATATTCTGCCTCAGGCGTATACCCCGGTTCGCGAGGCCCTTCTGAAATGTACTCTGTATCTTCTTGTATCTCCGGCTCGGCTACATTTTCGTCTTCTGTCGGAGCGGCTTCCGCAGCAAAAATAGGCTGCTCGGGCGGGTTAATGTTTGGTGTGCCACCAAAAAACCAAGCACCCGCAAGCAATGCCACTATAGCAATTGCCACTATAATTTTTGTTTTGTGTTTTTTCATAAGAGATTCGCACGCTCCAGCATCCGATACACCATTTCTGCAATTTCTCCCCTTGTAATTGCAGCCAACGGTTGAATATAAAACTCGGTATCATCCAAAATTCCTTCACGGTAGCAGAAAGCCAATGAACTCCATGCCCAATTTGCCGCCCGGCGGTAGTCTCCAAACATGGCGAGTATATTAAGCGTTTCTACATCGCTAAGGTTGGTATTCATCCCCGTTAATCTTGATGCTCGTGCTACCATAACTGCCGCCTCTTGGCGAGTTATTGTACCGTTTGGGTTAAAGGTAGTGGGCGAAGTTCCGTTTATAATTTCATAGTAAAAGGCAGTGCCTACAGCCTCGGCAAACCATGCATCTGTCGGAACATCGGCAAAAGTTGCGTTAGGCCGTGATGGCAACCCAAGGGCTCGTGTGGTTATTGCTGCAAATTCTGCGCGTGTCATGGTGGCGGCGGGGTCGAAGATATTATCACTTCTGCCACTTATTATGCCTCTGGATGCAAGCGTTTCAATTGCGCTTTGATTTGCATGTCCCCCAATATCGCCGAAGGTTCTCTCGGGAATGGTTATGTCGATTCTGCGCACATCTGCATGTTTGCCGGGGAGGCCGTCGGTTATAGGCGGTAGTGTTTCTGCGCCTTCTGCAAACATATCACTCATGTCATACAGTGGGGTCATTCCGTTTACAAAGCGCCAATAAGCGGTTAAACCATAGGCGGCCTGCTCCGTTGCCATGTGGTTAACCGGGTCGTTGGGCGTTGGGCGCCTAAAGCCGCCTGAAACAGGGTCAAACCATCTTAGCAAGTGGTTTACATAATAGGTTGCTTCAGCTGCAAAATCTGAACCTAGGGCAGTAAGCGCAACAACCATATTTGTTGTAGCTTCAGGGTCGGCAAAGGTTTGGGTACGCAACCAGCCTAGGGCGGTTGTAACCGCTTCCGCTACGCGTGAATTGGTTGCATAATAAGGCGCAAGGGCTTGTATTGCCATTGCAGTGATACTTATATCCGCAGATGATGTTGCCGCATTGGGATTTAAACTCCATGTACCATCTGCACGTTGTGAGTTTAGTATATTGTCCAAAAACTGGTACCTGTCGCCGCTATAAGCCCAGGAATCTAGGGCGATAAGCGCATAAATATCCGCATTTATTGTTTGATTAATAGGGTGCCTTTCATTTGGTGGAACAAACTCACTAAATATTGCAGTTAAATCGCGTCCGTTAAAATTGGATGCATCCAGCCCTAGCGCAGAGATGGCAATCGTCACACGTTGAAAATCCGTCCAGCGGCGCAAAGCCGATGGAAATGTACCCGCAGATGATGGATTTTGTATGTCATGCGTTTGCGCAAGATTATCTACATCTACTAAAATTCTTTCCAAATTCACCAGCCATGAATGTACCAAAGGGTCATTAATAGTTATTTGTCCTGCACGCGCAAGAGCTAGTATCGCCCATTCGCCACCTACACTGCCCACAATTGGGCTTGGTGAAATTTCTCCTTGAAGCCGGTCTAAAACACGGTTTTTAGCATATTCCCAAGATACAGTTTCATACGCTTGAACTATGTTTGTGGGCAAAATACCAAGTACCAAAATGAATGTAAGCAGAATAGCAACTATTTTCCGTTTTTGCATTTTAACCTCGACTCCTTTAAGAAAGCATATAAAAAATGTGTTGCAGCCGGATACTCCAACCCACAACACAAAACGTAAATACACACAAATAAAATATGCATTAACGGTCTGCACTTGTCGGGGCAGTAACCAGCTTAGTTATTTCGCCATGTATCTGACTTATCCTGCCCGATTTTAAAATCCGGCAGGCATCACAGTGACCCGTTCGCGGGGATTCTCACCCACATTCCATATGCCGCCTTAAAGCGGCTGCGAAACACTTTATAATAATCAAAAGGGGCTTTCCACAAGTTCCACTGTGAAAAACCCCAAGGGGTATAAAGTATTTGTCTTTTACAAAGGTCTAATACTTTATACCCTCAAATTCAACGTTGAAATTATATAATGCAAAGTATAACAGCAATAACACCAAGCACAGCAGCAACACATTTAGTAATAAGCTCTAGTTTACCTTCTTGGGTGCGGCTTTTATTTTTGCCGTGGTAAGAATCTGCAATATTACCCATACCTGCAATACTACCCATACCACCGGCAGTGCGCTTTTCTTGCAACAGAATTGCGCCAACAAGCACAACACATGCTAAAAGAAACAAAACTGCTACAATAATAAAAGGAACGGACATTGACATATCAATACCTCCAAAAAATTTTGTAAAAAGAAGTAGCGGAAGAGGGATTTGAACCCCCGACACCACGGGTATGAACCGTGTGCTCTCGCCAACTGAGCTATTCCGCCAAACTAAGAAAGCAACTCTGCCGCTTTTTGCTTTAACTGCGGGCTTTCTTAACACAAGATATGCGCCAGGAATAAACCTGACGCATACTTAATGGGCACAACAGGACTTGAACCTATGACATCCTGCTTGTAAGGCAGGCGCTCTCCCAACTGAGCTATGCGCCCTTGCATGAAATCTGGGTGACAAGATTTGAACTTGCGACCTCTAGACCCCCAGTCTAGCGCGCTACCAAGCTACGCCACACCCAGATATGGGTTTGCCGCGCTCAGCGACAATAAGGATTCTAAACCACTAAAAAAGGTTTGTCAACACTTTTCTAAGACATATCTTAGAAAGTTTTGTTGAAGTTTTTAAAATCCGCTCCAAGCGGCTTAATAAGCGGGCTGGATCGCCTTCACCAAAAACGACAAAAACATTTGGAAAATATCCGCAAATGTACTATAGTTAAGTTAGTCGAATTTTGGAGGCGGTTACAATAGTTAAAAAGGCAATCTCCCTCGAGGGAATCATTTTTATACTGTGTTTTTTGCTGTTTTTTGGCGTGGTTGGCAGCATCATGGGTGCCACTAACATGCTAAACACAATAATTGCTACAGGCTACGAGCTTCTTTTAGGTACAGTTTTCTACATAATGGCAATTGCTATCATTGCCGGAGCAATATCCGAATTATTTATGGAGTTTGGCGTCGTTTCAATCGCCAACAGGCTGCTTTCTAAAGTTGTACAAGTTATTTATGGAATGCCTGGGGCAAGTGCCATTGGCATTTTCACTACATATCTTTCAGACAACCCTGCTATACTTACCCTTACAGATAACGAGGGTTATAAAGCTTATTTCAAAAAATACCAGGTGCCGGCGTTAACCAACCTTGGTACCTCTTTTGGCATGGGGCTTATTCTTACTGCTTTTATTGCCGGGATAGCCGCACCGGATGGGCAAACATTTTTTATGTCATTATTCATAGGCAAATTGGGCGCACTTGTTGGTAGCATTGTTAGTGTGCGTTTGATGCTGCGCCACACCGCAAAACTTTTTGGCAAAGAAGAAGATGCGATAACAAATGTAGAAACGCAATTTGATATTATGAACTACCGCACCACCAGAGAAGGCAACACCTTTAACCGCCTGATGGAGGCTTTGCTTGGTGGCGGACACAGGGGCGTAAAAATGGGGCTATCTATAGCCCCGGGAATTTTGATTATTTGTACTGTGATATTAATTTTAACAAATTCCGCACCTGCTACAGGGTTTTCCGGCGGAGCATTTGAAGGCGTAGGTTTCATCCCTTGGATTGGTGAATTATTAAGTTTTATCATCCGCCCGCTGTTTGGCTTTACAGACAGCAGCGCCATAGCTATACCTATGACCGCACTTGGGTCTGCCGGGGCATCTATGGGGCTTATTCCTGTTTTGGTTGCAGATGGCGTAATTGGCGGGCGAGATATTGCTGTTATTGTAGGCATGATAATGTGCTGGAGCGGCTTTTTAAGCACTCATATTGCTATGATGGAAAACTTAAGCTACCCAAAATTATCCGGCAAATCTATTTTGTATCACACCATTGCAGGATTGGTTGCAGGCATGTTTGCAAACGGCTTATATAGGTTGGTAGAGTTATTTTTTTAGAGAGAGTTTAATGCTTTCTTTGAAGCCCACAACATAGTAATCGTTATCTTCCGGCACTTTTGGATAATAGAGGTCGGAAAAAAGTTTACTAAAGGTAGGGATGCACCTTGTCATCAATCTTACCAAAGGGTTAAACAGTGCAGTCGTTTTCAAATTACTATTAATTAATTGCACTAAGTTTAAGGTGTTTACATGCTTGGCATTCTGCGGCGTGTAAATACCTTTTTTGTTTTGATCAAAAGCTTGGCACAAAAACTCGCATAAGTTATCTATATAAATCATGCTACGGCGGTTTTCTATTGTTGGAAAAAAAGGAGCCTTTGTTGCTAGTTTAACCAGCCGCTGAAAATTGCCGGGGGCATTGCGTCCATATACCATAGGCGGGCGCACGATACATAAATTAAAGTTTTCGCTTACCAACTCAGATAATAACGCTTCTGCTTTTAATTTGCTACCACCATAAAAATCTGTCGCTGTAGGTGCCGCAGCCTTAGTTATCTTACCACTTTGCTTGCCATAGACAGCCATAGAGCTAAGGTAGACAAACTGCCCTACTCCGCTTGCTTTTGCCTTTTTTGCAACCGCTACGGCAAGGTCGCAATTTATTTTGTAATACAAATCCTTATCATTCTGCTTTTGATGAGCTATACCCGCACAGTGCAAAATTGTGTCGAAATCAGAGAAATCAGCTTGTTGCCAGTTGTCATTTTTCGCATCCACGGTTGTTATTTCAAAACGCTTGCTTGCATATTTGGCGAAGGATGTACCAATGTAACTACCCTGCCCCACTATTAATATTTTTTTCATAACCCACCATCCGGCGTATACTCTGGCACAAAGTGCTTTATTGCACTTCTGGTGTCTCCATTGTCAGGGAAGCCACGTGACAGTCCGTCCATCAACTCGTCTTGGTTTGGTGTGGGTGTTGGTTGTACAACAAATATTTTATCTTTTTCAGTTTTTGTAAGCCCGTCTTCGTTTAGTAGCAATTCTTCATACAATTTTTCGCCGGGGCGCAGTCCTGTGTATTCTATTTTGATATCTACATCCGGGGTCAAGCCCGCCATGCGGATTAGATTTTCCGCAAGTTCTGCAATTTTTACTTGCTCGCCCATGTCCAGTATAAAAATTTCGCCGCCGGCGGCCATTGCGCCAGCTTCTAGTACAAGTTGCGCCGCCTCAGTTATGGTCATAAAATAGCGTACAATGTCTTTGTGTGTAACCGTTACAGGGCCTCCCGCCGCAATTTGGCTTTTAAATATTGGGATAACACTTCCGTTAGAATCCAAAACATTTCCAAAACGCACACACACAAATTCTGTGGTGCTTGAATTAATGGGGCGCGGCCCCAAACCCCGTCGTTCCATCGGGCAAGGCCCGCTTACACTTCCTTCGGGGAGTGGCAAAGCCGCTCTTTTGTTCAAAGCAAGCGTAGCAATTTCCGCCAAACGTTTGCTTGCACCCATTACATTGGTTGGGTTTACGGCCTTGTCGGTAGAAATCATTACAAAACGTTCGGCAGAATGATTTATAGCCGCAAGTGCCGTACGATACGTGCCCAACACGTTATTTTCTATTGCCAGGCGTGGGCATTCTTCCATTAAAGGCACATGCTTGTACGCCGCCGCATGAAAAACGACAGAGGGTTTAAACTCTGCAAAAACTTCATCAAGGCGTTTTTCATTTTGGATGGAGCCAATGCGTATTGCTACTTTATATCGCCCGGCTTGTCCAAATTTAAGCACTAACTCTTCTTTTAAATTGTGGGCGTTGTTTTCGGAAATTTCAAAGATTACGATTTTTTCTACATCCAGCCTTAACAATTGTCGGCATAATTCACTGCCTATAGAGCCGCCGCCGCCCGTTACCATAACAACCTTGCCACTAATCCATGAGTTTAGGCGACTTGTATCAAGCTCGGTTTCGTGCCGGCCTAGTAAGTCTTCTATGTTTAAGTCGCGCAATGCATCTGTTGCTTTGTTAGGGGAAAGCCCTGTTAACAAGCGCACTTTGCAACGGTTTGTAGGGGTTAACTTCACGATGCGGCGCAAAGATTCGTTGTTCATGGATGGTACTGCCACAATAATTTCGTCAATATCTAGTTCCTTAACAAGGAGTGGAATTTTTTCATCCCCACCTAGGATAGTGATGCCATGAAGTGAATACCCATGCTTGCGTGGGTCGTTATCCAAAAGCCCCAAAATTTTTCTTGGGCGCTTTCCTTGTTGGCTTGGGTGCAATAGCAAACCAGACGCACTGTCTCCGGCACCTACTACCAATGTACGCACCATATTTTGGTGATTCGTTTTTGGCAAAAGATGCAACCCGTTGCGCAAATAAGAAATAATTATTTCAAACACAAGCCTGTAAATGCGAGGCACAAGTGCCAACGTGAATAGGAAATAAAACGCCATGACACCATGCCCGGGATTTACCCAAAACCCAAGCTGCATTCGCAAAGAAATATAAACAGTAAAAGTAGACAGCAAAACCGCCGTTGCTGTACGTATCATTGTACCAATGCCCGGGTGCTGCCATAGGCTTTTATACACGCCACAAACGGCAAAAAAGAACACGTTAGAGGCAATAATAACGATTATTTGCCGATTAATATCCTCTAAACCAATTTGGCGCAAATTTTCATCCACCACAAAAAGGGCAGTGGCCACCGCTACCGCCAAAACCCAGCTTACCCAGTGAAAAACCGAGTCGAGAATCGCATAAAATAAAACTTTTGCATAGAAACGTAGTTTCACAAAACTACTCCTTTTTTAAAGGGATTTAGCCACGGATTACACGGATAAAAGATTGGATTTACACGGATTAAGTCCCGATTGAAATCTGCTTTTGCGCCGCCACTGCGGCACAGGGCATCCGTGAAAATCAAAGCTCTTATCCGTGTAATCCGTGGGCTATGCCTTTTATCTCTCAAACAAAGCCCGTGCAAACATATCCGCGTCGAAAGGTTGCAGGTCATCTATGCCTTCGCCCACAGTTACATAACGCACGGGGATATTTAGCTCGTTTTTAATGGCAACAACAATACCACCTTTGGTTGTACCATCCAATTTGGTAAGTATTATGCCGCTTATATCTGTTACTTCGCTAAAAAGTTTGGCTTGCTGCAATGCGTTTTGTCCGGTGGTTGCGTCCAGCACCAATAAAACTTCACGGTGTGCGTCGGGCATTTGGGTTTCGACAATTTTACCTATCTTGCGCAACTCTTCCATAAGGTTCTTTTTGTTGTGCAAACGGCCGGCTGTATCGCAAATTAACAAGTCTATTTTGCGGGCTTTGGCCGCAGCGGTTGCATCAAATACAACTGCGGCAGGGTCAGAATTTTCGCCCTGGCGTATCATCGTTACACCTGCGCGGTCGCACCATACACCCAGTTGGTCTATTGCCGCCGCACGGAAAGTATCTGCCGCTGCAACGAGCACGGACTTGCCTTCGGACTTATACCATTTAGTTAACTTACCAACGGTAGTAGTTTTACCTGCGCCGTTTACGCCAATGATAAGAAACACCGCCGGGAAAGCTGGGTCAAACGGTGCGGCATCGCTTGTTAAAACCGCCGCAATTTCTTCCGCTAAAACGGTTTTTACTTCTTCCGGCTCTTTTATCCCTTCGTTTTTTACGCGGGTTCTTACTTTGTCCAATATAGACACAGAGGTTTCTACCCCCATGTCCGCCATTATTAAAGCCTCTTCCAATTCTTCAAACAAATCCTCGTCCACTGTGCGGAAAGCGGCAAACACTTGGTCTATGCCGCCAGAAATGCTGTCGCGTGTTTTTTGCAAGCCTTGTTTGATTTTTGAAAAGAGACCTTGCTTTTTTTCTTCCACGTTGTATCAGCTCCATGATAATAAACTCTAAGACATTTTCTAAGATTATATCTAAGGTTCGTGTTTACCGCAACCGACATATACTGTATAGTGTTTTCATTATTGATTTTGAGGTGAAGAATGAAAAATATCCTTGTACTTTTTGGCGGTACATCGCCAGAGCATGACATTTCTGTAGAATCGGCAGCATCTGTGGTTTCTGCCCTGGGTAAATACACTGTGATACCCGTGTACATTACAAAGGCAGGTAAATGGCTAATGTACGACGGCAAACTTGATAATATTAAATCTATAGATTGGGAAAAATTCGGCACGCCCGCAATTCTTAGCCCGGACCGTGAACATGGCGGGTTGCTTAGAGTTGCCTATGGCAAGGCAAAAACCATTCCTGTAGATATTGTATTGCCTGTTTTGCATGGCCCTTGTGGGGAAGATGGTACAATTCAAGGCTTGTGCGACCTTGCAGGTGTAAAGTATGTAGGGTGTGGAATGGCGGCCTCTGCTGTTGCTATGGATAAAGCATTAACCAAACTTGTGGCAAAAGCACTTAAAATACCTCAAGCAGATTATTTAGTCTTTGATTTTGAAGAAATAATGGCAAAAAGAAAAGCCTTGCTAACAAAAATCGAGCGCAAGCTGGGGTTCCCTTGTTTTGTGAAGCCAGCTGTTGGCGGCTCTTCTATTGGCATAACAAAAGCGCACGACCGCAACGCGCTTGACGAGGCTATTAACACAGCATTGCAACTTAACCGTAAAATTGTTATAGAAAAATTTATCCCTGGGCGAGAACTAGAGGTTGGCATATTGGGTGCCGGCCTTGCCGCAAAAGCATCTGTAGTTGGAGAAATTCTTGCCGGCGGTGAGTTTTACGATTTTGAAGCAAAATATGAAAATCCGGAATCTAAAACAGTTGTGCCGGCAGATATTCCGGAAGCAGTGCAGGCGAAAATTCAAAAATATGCACTTGAACTGTTCCGTGCGCTTGGTTGCACGGGGCTTTCTCGTGTGGATTTTTTCCTATGCGAAGATGGCCGCATTTTGCTTAATGAAATAAACACAATTCCCGGGTTCACATCCATTAGCATGTACGCAAAAATGTGGGAACACAGCGGCATAGTATGGCAAGATTTGTTGGATATTTTGATTAACTTAGGGCTGGACAACTAATATGTCCATTGGTCTATTTGATTCCGGCGTAGGTGGTTTGACCGTTTTAAAAGAGATACACCACCTTTTACCAAAACAGAAAACCATTTATTTTGGAGATACGGCTCGCGTACCCTACGGTGCAAAAACGCCGGAGCAACTTTTAACATTTGCCCGGGAAATAATCGACTTCTTGCTAGAGAAAAATGTAAAAGCCGTTGTAATAGCCTGTGGAACATCAGGCTCTTATACATATGACAAACTGGTAGAGTTGTACCCTACCCTGCCCCTTGTGGATGTTATACGCCCTGGGGTGGATTTGTGTGCAAACCTAGACATACATCGTTTTGGATTAATAGGTACCGTGGCAACAATAAGAAGCGGCGTGTTTGCCCGCCTACTAAAAGAAAAACGCCCCGAGGCAGAAATTTACCCAAGAGCATGTCCGTTGTTTGCATCTATGATAGAAGCGGGATTAAAACCCAACCACCCGGCGTTACGATTTGCAGCAGAATCTTATTTAGCGGATATGAAGGGCAATATAGACGCATTGATAATGGGATGCACGCACTATCCGCTTTTAGCAGATGTTTTCCGAGATATTTTAGGCGATGTAAAACTGATAAACCTCGGTGAAGCAACCGCAATTGCATTAAAAAACCGACTGCAAGAATTAAATCTAACAGCCGGTGAAGATATACCAAAACATGAATTTTACGTTAGTAGCAACCCGGAAAACTTTGCCGCAACGGGTAAACTTATTTTAGAAAAAGAGATTCTACCGCTTATCAAGCCGCTTGGACACTAACTGTCCAACGGCTTGTATTATTTGCACGATAACTACGAGAATAACAACCGTGTAAATAAGCACATCCATACGGTGGCGTTGCAAACCATAAGTATTTGCCAAATGCCCAAGCCCGCCACCGCCAACAACCCCAGCCATTGCGGAGAACGTAATTAAATTAATCACCAACAAAGTAAATCCAGCCACAAGCCCAGGTGCACTTTCCGGCAAAACAACGCGGAAGATAATTTGTTTGGTGGTAGCGCCGGCGGCAATTGCAGCCTCTATAATGCCTTGCCCCAGCTCTTTTAACGCGGCCTCTACAACACGGGACATAAACGGAATTGCGGCAATAGTAAGCGGCACAATAGCCGCGGTACGCCCTATAGACGTGCCGACAATATGCCGCGATAGCGGAAATACCAAAATAATAAGCACAACAAAGGGAATGCTACGCCCAACGTTTACAATTATACCAACTAAGCGGTTGGTAATAGGCATAGGGTGTATGCCTGTGGGGGAAGTTAGGTATAAAAACAAACCCACAATAAGGCCAAAAATGATAGCGAAAATGGAGGCGAAAAAAATCATATATAAAGTATCCGCCGTGCCTTGGGATAGAATGCGCCACATGTGCTGAATGTAACCGTCAAAAGTGGAACTACTGCCACGGGAAAGATTTTGCGCAAGCTGGTCTAAATCGTTAAACATGGCTCACCTCTTCTATCTTTACGCCATTGTCGTTAAAATATTTTAAAGCCTCTTTTACTGTTTCTTCTTCGCCTATTAATTCCAGCACAAGCGAGCCTACCATTGTGCCGCCAACAGATTCTATATTGCCGGACAAAATGGAAAGCTCTATATCAAATTTGCGTATAACATCGTTTATAAACGGGCGACGCGCACAGGTGTCTATGAACACTGCACGACAGATGAAACCTTGCGCGTCTGATGTTTCTTTCATCCATGTTTCATCTACATATTCTTGGGAGAAAAAGCGGCGTGCGGTAGCGGTTTTTGGTTCAGTCAGCACTTCTAGCACCGTACCTTGCTCTATTATTTTGCCACCTTCCATAATGGCTACGTGGGTGCAAAGTTCTTTTATAACATCCATTTCGTGGGTTATTACAATAAAGGTTACGCCTGTTTTTTTGCCGATGTCTTTTAAAAGCGACAAAATTTGCCGTGTAGTGTCTGGGTCAAGTGCGCTGGTCGCCTCGTCACAGATAATAAGCTCTGGCTCTGCCGCAAGGGCACGGGCAATGCCCACACGCTGTTTTTGTCCGCCGGAAAGCGTTGCGGGGTATGCGTCACGCTTGTCTGTAAGGCCTACAACTTCAAGCAAATGATTAACCCTTGCCGCTATTTCTTCCTTTGGCCGTTTGGAAATCCGCAAAGGAAAGGCTATGTTCTCAAAGACTGTTGCGTTCATAAGCAGGTTAAAGTGCTGGAACACAAAACCCATACGTTTACGGGTTTCCCGTAGTTTGGCACCTCTAAGTTTTGTTAAATCTTGCCCTGCGAAAAGAATTTCGCCGCTATCGGCTTTTTCCAAAACAGAAATACACCTAGCCAAGGAGGTTTTGCCCGCTCCGGACAAGCCAATAAACCCGAAGATTTCTCCCGGGTTTATTGTAACGCTAACATTATCCAAGGCGTGCAAAAGCCCTTGGTTGGTTTTATATGTTTTGCTTAGATTTTTAACTTGTAACATTATGCAAGGCTAAGAGCCAGTTCCATCATTTGGGTGAAGGTGTTTTGGCGCTCTTCAGCAGTCATATACTCATCGCGGTTGAACACTTTGTCGGAAATTGTACAGATGCATAGTGCGTTTTTGCCTGCACGGTCGGCGTTCGCGTACAGCGCAGCCGCTTCCATTTCTACAGCTAGTACGCCCATTTTTAACCATGCGTCCATGCCTGTTGTGCTGTCGTTATAAAACACATCGCTACTGAGCACGTTACCTGCATGTAACTTTAAGCCCATTTCGTCTGCTTTATTTTTTGCCTTTAACATAAGTTCAAAAGACGCAGTTGGGGAATATGTTCCTGGGCAGCCTGCCGTAATTTGCGGATAACCAGACTCTGTACATGCGCCAACGCCCATTACAAGGTCGCCAAGCTCTAAATCTTTACGGATAGAGCCAGCAGAACCCACACGGATAATATTTTCTACATCATAAAAGTTAAACAACTCATACGAGTAGATACCCATGGACGCACAGCCCATACCGCTACCCATTACAGAAATGGGCTTGCCTTTGTATGAGCCTGTGTAGCCAAGCATGCCGCGTACTTCGTTTACAAGTTTAGGGTTTTCCAAAAAATTTTCTGCAATAAATTTTGCGCGCAAAGGGTCGCCAGGCATAAGTACAGTTTTGGCAAATGAATTTGCCGGTGCATTAATATGAGGGGTTGGAATTGACATAAGGGATTCTCCTTTTTATTAGAACTTGTCTTGGAAAATATCTTATATTATGTCCGGGGGAACGTCAAATTTTCTTTATGAGTTTATGCAATAGCAAAAACCCCTCCAGGCAAGATAAACCAAGGGCTGGTAAGGTTTTCACCAAAAAAACAAAAACTAAAAAATCCCCTCACCTGTCACCCAGAACAAAGTGAAGGGTCTTAAAAGATAGATCCCTCATCGAGTTTATTATAGTTAAATTTTATCTTATCAAGCACACAAGCCTATGCTATGTTTACGTCAAAAATTACTATGAAAGGGGGAATAACCCCGTATGACTACTCCTGCAACAAGCGCATAGCAGAGGCTATTCGCAAATAAAAATTGATAGCCTTTGCTCATTCCTAAATAAATATCTTTGGAGAACGAAACAAGCGTAGCGATAGTTTCATTCTCCTTTAGGAGGAGCACTATGCGCTATAAAAACGCAAAAGACATCCTCCCAAAGGATGTTCTGGCGTTGATACAAGAGTACACAGACGGCGAATATATCTATATCCCAAAAAAAAGCCGCAAAAGCTGGGGCGAAAATACAAATTCAAAAGCCGAAACGCAAAAAAGAAATAATGAAATTTTTGCAAAATATAAAGCCGGAAGTAAAACCAGAGAGTTAGCTAACGAATACTTTTTATCCGAAAAAAGTATTGAGCAGATTATTACAATGGGCAGACGTAGCCCTTAATCTTTCTTCTGGCAAGTCTTTTAGGTACTGCAAAAACACCTCAAACTTTATGCTTACTGCATAGAGTTTGAGGTGTTTTTATGATTAATGAAACAACATGGCACATTGTGCCCGAAAATTTGCCTTGTGTTATCAGGCATTGTAGCAAGTGCAATAGAAAAATGAGTTTTTATTGTAGCGAAAAATTTCGTGTAAACAGCAACCAGCTACGTGCAGATATTTGGCTTATTTATAAATGTAGCAAATGCGATACCACGTGGAAGTTAACGCTGATGAAAGGTGTAAAACCAAGCGACCTAGCCCCAGAATTATTCGAGAAGTTTACCAACAACGATAAAGATTTGGCGAAAAAATATGCATTCGATAAGCAACTGCTAAAGCAAAGCGATTGCGAAATTGACTACAGCGGCGTTACATATCACATCGAAGGGTTAACATCCCTAAATTACCCGTTGCACGTTAGAATACAAAGCCAATATTTCTTTGACTTAAAATTGAGTACACTTTTGGCAAATATAATCGGAATATCTATAAGCGGCGTAAAAAAACTTGCAGAAAGCGGCTTGATTACAACCAATCCGGAATGCAATATCATGAAGTACAGGATAAGGGCAGATTTTGTTCTATCGATTGATACCCACACGCGTTAGTGCAAATTTCAAAAACGACAAAGTCCGGCGGTGCGTACACCCACTCCAATATCAACTCGTCGTATGCTATAAAGTGTTCACCCTGCACCCATGTTTTTGTACTGGTTGCAAAGTCCCATTCTTCATAAAAAATTGCGATTTCATCACCCGGTAAAATTGGGTCGTAGCCTTTTTGCAACACGTGCTCCAGGCGGTTACGGCTGCCCAGTATATGCCATGTGTTGCCCTTTTGCGCAAAGATTATATCTACCTCTTCGCCGTTAATTTCTGCGGGAGTAGCAAAAAAACGGCTGTTAGCAGTTGCGTTTATTTCATACATTGGCACAAAGTGGTCGTTTAATAGCGGCCATTTTTCTGTTTCTACTTTGCTTATGCCCGCCAGCACAAATGTATTTTCATATATGGGTTGCCACAGGGCTAATTCATGGTGGATAACGGGCGAATGCTCATGTGTTAAATTTTCAAAAAATTCATGTAGATACTCCGTGTAAAATTCATCCATATCAAGTCCGGCGTACACATCCAACGAATATTGCCCAATTGATTTGCCTCCATAGATATAAAATGTGCTAAGCCCATACAAGTCTACATCTGAGTTATGACGGTTGTATAACACGCAATTTTCTAATGCATCTAACACAGCTTTACTTTCTAGCGGGTACATGTCCTCTAAGTTTTTTGCCATATCGCCAATATCCACCATGTCCGCATAGTTATCCCTTGGGCTACCTTCGCCAAAGGTTTTTGTATTTGCTCGGCGGATTGCAAGCGGGATAAATTCCGTTTCTATTTCAGCAACAGCCATTAAGTCGCCCATTGCTACCATTACAGGCTGTACTTTTGAAAGGTCTGTAACCGAAAGCGTCAAAATTTCCGTACTGTTCTTGCCGTAAAATGCAATAAATGTGTCCGTTATTACTTTTCCAAGCCGTTCTCCTGATATTTTTGGGTTACGGTTAAAAATTGAAAGAAAATGATAATCCCAGCCGTCGCCCGGCTCTAAATCTTCGGCGGCTATTAGGATTTTTGCATAATCAGACGCTATAACAGCCATTTCTATCGTTGCCATAAGGCAGGCGTCAAAGCCTAAAAACTCCAGCTTATTCTCTCTAAGCCCCGCTGTTTCAAAGGCTTTTTTCATGTCAGTTAGCGTTAATGCGCTGTTATCGAAATTTTCATCATGGCCAAAACCAGCTATCGAGCCACCACCGTGGTCCCACATAATTAATCCGTATTTTTGCGCCGGAAAAGTTTCCATAGAAAATGTAATAAAATCGCTTAATGTTTCCGGCACGCCCATGTCTGCAAGGCCAAGGCTTTTTAGTTCGTGCAGCTCGTCATTTTTTAACTGCCAAATTACACACTCAAGCTCTGGAATTGCACCATTAACCCAGCGGTTTGTGCCACCGGTTAGTATAAGCACGTTTGCATTCCCAGGCTTTAAGCCAGAGTCTAACATTTCTGCAAGGTCGTCTGTGGCAAGGCCAAAGTCGCTTTCAAGGTCGGAACCGTTCATGTAAATCATTATTGTGTAGTATGGAGCTTCTAGCTTTGTTGGCGCATTTGTTATAATTACAGCGGCGGCAAATGTGGCGAACATACAAACTAGAATAGCTTTTCTTATAATCATATGTTATCGTCTCCTTATATTAATTTATCCGTTCCTGTCATTCTGAGGGCTACACTCAAAACAACAGCAAGCTCGCTGTATATGCGGGCTGGAGCGGTTTCACCCAAAACGACAAAACTTTGCCACGGGCCTCGGCACGGGCTATGCCCGCATGCCTCGCCCACATGGATTTGTTCGATTCAAAAACGGAGGTATTTATGGAAAATTTATGCGAACATTTTGGCCGTTGCGGCGGCTGCACTTATTTAGACATTCCTTACGAAGAGGAACTTGCTATTAAGAAACAGCACTTGATAGACACATTGGGGGAATACAGCCAATTATTTAAAGGCTTGCACCCCACCCCCAACCAGTCTGCCTATCGCAACAAAATGGAATTGGCCTTTGGCGACGACGGTCCAGACAGAAACCTAGCTTTAGGCATGCGCAAAAAGCGTAGTTTTTATGAAGTTGCAACACCAACAAACTGTGTACTTATCTGCGATGATTTAAAAAAAATTATCGTAGCTGTACTGGAATATTTCAAAAATAGTAACGAAACCTTCTACCACCGCAAGCGGCATACGGGAACTTTGCGCCATTTAGTATTGCGCCGGGGCGAATTTACAGGAGAGATTTTGTTGCTACTCTCTACCACGTCAACGCTAGAAACGCCACTAGAGCCACTTATTGATGAATTGACCGCATTACCCATAGCAGGCAAAATAGTTGGCTTTTTGCACGCACAAAACGACGGCATTGCGGATGCTGTAAAAAACGAAAATGTTTCTATTTTATACGGGCAAGACTATTACATGGAGAAAATATGCGGGCTTGATTTTAAAGTATCTGCATTTTCGTTTTTCCAAACAAACTCTGCTGGGGCAGAAGTTCTGTATGGCTTTGTGCGAGATTATGCAAAAAGCGCAAGCGTAAACCTTGCATGCGATTTATATTGCGGTACCGGCACTATTGCACAAATATTATCTCCCGCATTTAACAAAATTATCGGTATCGAACTTGTAGAAGACGCAATAAAAGCCGCAAAGGTTAATGCGGAGTTAAACCACATTACCAATTGCGACTTTTATGCCGGGGATGTAATGGATATTGTTAAAACAATAACAGATGTGCCGGATGTCGTAATTGTAGACCCACCCCGTGACGGGTTGCATCCGAAAGCAGTGCCGGGGATATTGGCATTGAATACGCCTACGTTAGTTTATGTAGCCTGTAAACCCGGGTCGCTGGCACGGGATATTCCGTTGCTGGAACAAGCGGGCTATAAGCTGGAGAAAATAGAAGGCGTAGACATGTTCCCCCGCACTACACATGTGGAAGCTATCGCGCTATTGCGCAAACTTTTGTAAAACTCGCACTACTTCATCTATGCAATCGGCGGCCTCACGTATTTTATTAGCAATTTTAGACCGCTTTTCTTTATCCCGCAAAACCTCAAGCGTTACATTAAACCCACCGCCCAAAGCCTCTAAATCCTGACCGTCTTGATTGTTCCACATCTCGGCGGTCTTTTTGTATAACCGGCTTACTTCTTCAAGATACTGCATATCCGGATTAAGTTCCATAGCCCGCTTTAAAAATCCGTGGCAGCAGCTTCCGTTAGTGGCCATATTGCAAATGTAATTTGTATACATCTGCCATTTTTTAAATTTGTTTGCCTTCATATCATCTATTTTTACTCCAGCAAGGCGGCCACTTTCAATTTCGCCAGCCCAAGCGCGGAATGCCTCTGCACCAAAGCAGTATTCATCGGTTTTGGTGGTTAACAGTGTTGGCAAATTGTTAATCGCATTACGATAAAGTTGTGCCAAATCTTTTTGCTCTTTCTTTTCGCCTATAAAAAACCAACCACAAGTTTTTTCTCGCTTGTCATCGTTAAAACCGTCCTTAGGCAACGCTTCTTCCAAAGAAACTCTTTTTGGCTTGGCGTTATTCCCTGTTATATAAAGCAAGGTTTTGCCGTATTCTTCGTAACCCACAAACACGGCCCACTCCCACTGGTACCGAATAACCGGAATGCCCTTATCGATATACGCCATCAAGGTTTGGAGATGCATTTCACGGTTAGCAAGCAGCTGCTTTTCAGGAATGAAAGAACCGGCATAACCACAGGTTTCAAAAATTCCTTCTATAAGCTCCGGGTGTATCCAATACTCTGTTGCACTGTCACCACGGAAATTGGGTGCATAGAACTGTGTGAAAACATCTCCGGTTAATCCGGCGAAAAACTCGTAGTTGTAGTCCGGTTCGTTTTGGCTTTCCATTACATACTTGGCACAGCCATTAAACCAGTAATTTTCTCCATATTCGTCCGTAATAAGGCGGTGGATGTTGGGAATAATGTTGTTGCTTTGCCTTGTACTCATAATTAACTCTCCCTTTTTTAATTTGTTTTTTTGCATTTCAACAAGTTGTGAAACACGGATAGAGCGAAAATATTTTGTCCTCTCAGTTCCAAATACTATAGGACGCGCCTCTTCACGGCTTAAATCTGCTGTCATGTAAGGAAAATTTGCGCCGCAATAGCGCACTTCGCCGTTAATAATGCACGCCAAATATTTTTCGCCAACAATCCAAGTAAGGTGGTTGTACCCCTCTTTGGTAATCTTTCCACGCCCGGCGAAGGCGTACTCGTCACGAAAAATTGGCTGATAGAAGCGGATAGCTTCATCATCTGCCATATTTACACTAAATCCATAATTATGGTCAAGCCCGTGGTAGCCGCAATAAAGGCGGACACTTTCATCGTTAGCCCCAAAACCCTTATACTCTCCGGCTCTAAACTCAATATCCACACGGAATGGTAATTTTACATTAACCTCGGTAGACAAAACCCGTGTAGAAATCCAGCCTGTATACTCAAGCTCACCACTTTCTAAAATTTTATATTGGGGGTTGTTTATTGGTTTTAACGTACCAAACGGCACATCTGCCGTCCATAGCACCGGATTTGCGGCTTCAATTTCTGCAATCGAAATATCCGTTACTTCGTTAGATTTATCAAACAAGGCAGGGTCGGCCAGCCGTTTCTTCACGGGAACAAGCAGAGCAACAAGCTCTCGCTGGGCATCGGGCGAAATAAGGTTTTCGAGCATAGCAGCATGGCGTAAATTTCCATCGCTAAGATAATCGATTTGATAGTATTTGTTATCGTCAAACACTTTGATAATCGAACGCAAACACGCACCCAAATCTTCGTCAAGATAAACATTCACCGCCGCAAACAGCCCACCGGCAAAAATATAATCCGAGTATCCGCCATCATTAATAAAGTCTTCACTCACTTTTAAAACAAGCACATCGCCTTCACTCGTTTGGAATTCAAACCTCTCATGCTGTCCAGGTTCACCTTGCGGAATATTCTTTGTTTGAACCCACTGCCAAAAGCCATCCGGGTTACTTATGCCATCTTTGCACACCGAAGACAGAACGCGCATGGGCTGCAAGTGCAGTATCACCGGTTCAATAGATTTCGCTATCCTATCAGACAGTGATGAAAGTTCCGCATAATCCACTACGTGTTTCTCCATCTGTTCATACAGTATTGGCAGCGTAGAAATTTTCGTAACACCATTTTGAAGCATGACTTGTAAAAATTCATTTGTAATCCGCTTCAATTCAGATAACGCACTGATTTCGTCGTTAATGGCATTGATACGGCTTACAAACACTTCAACAACTGTGCTCATATCCTCATTTTCATAAATCCGGATAATGTCCCTAATGGAAATTTGCATTTTCCGTAGTATCATAATTTGCTTGATACGCTCGACTTCTGACTCGTCATAATATCGGTAATTGTTGTCGGCACGTTTTGTTTCAAGCAACCCAACGCGTTCGTAATAACGCAGCGTTTTTGATGTTATACCAAACTGCTTTACGGCATTTGTTATACATAATCCGTTCAATATCTCCACCTCCTACTTGTATAGTAAATTAACTTGAAAATCGACTCAAGACTTCGCCCAAAAAACGCATGAAGCCATGCGGGCAAAGCCCGTGGCAGAGCCGCGTATTTTTTGTCTCGCTTTCGTCTGTTTTCAAGTAAGTTTACTATAGTATAGTGATTGCCCCAAGGACAATGTCAATATGTATGTGCAAAAAAATAATAGCTGCATTCGCAGCTATTATACTAAGTAAATACTTTTTGTATCGCCTCAAGATAACCATACCCATATAAATCATCCGGGAGTAAGTAACTAGCCTCTGTCCATTCGTTCCAGCTATTCACCGTAATAAGTGGAGCCTGTTTTGGATGCAAATCCACATACTCCTTTGCCGCTTTAAAAGCCTTTGCAATTTCTTCCGGCGTGCAATTGGTCATAATTTCCGGCCTTAATTTTTTGTGACGAGGGTTGTTATCCCATCCTAGCGATACATGCGGGAAATATGGTATGTCAAAGCCATTATCAACTCGTTTCCACTCATCCAAAACTTCCGGCATTACATCCTTGTAATCCTGAGTTACATTCGCAAAGTGCACATATTGATAATGTGTCATGCCATCAAATGAAAGATTGCTTACAACATCCTCGATAGGAGGTTTCTCGCTACCATCTACACCACTGATATTAAGCGGCCATCGTCCCCAAAGCGTCACTTGTAACCACAGTCCCGGAAGCCCTGCGGCAACCGCACGTTTCCGAAAATCATCCAACGCCTCTTTGGCCTGCTCCATACCCCCAAGGCCATTTATAAAATTAGCAATATCGTAAATTTGAAATACAGGTTTGCCATCTATACAGTAGTAATTTGGCAATTTAAAATATTTTTCAATCAAGCGGTCTGATAGCCGTACAAATTCTTCACGGTTAACTTTGCCATCCCATATAAGTATATCGCTGTCGTCGGATATACGATAATCCCATAAATTAAGTGCATCATGGTTAGCCCACATAAGATAAAACTTCACACGGTCATTATTTTTCGCTTTTAAATAACCGTTATTAAGACACTGCTCCAAAAAAGGACGGCGGTCGTACCAATACCAGTCATATATAAAAACGTTTACACCGTGGTCGGCAGCAGCGGCGATTTGCATTTCCATAACATATGGGTCAGCTTCGTCGACATAGCCCCAAAGTGGCTTGCGCGGCCAGTTATGCCCTTCAAATTTCGGCTTAGCGTTACGAACTGTTTGCCATTCGCCGTTTTTTTCCGGCCAAAACATATGGCTGCGAGGTTCTGCACCTGTGTACGCCGGCCATATATAAGCGGCTACATCGTATTTTTGCATCATTACCGCCCGCCTTTATCATAAGGCTGCCCAACAGCCTTTGGTGCCATTGTGTTCTTGGATGTAAACGCAAGTACAACAAGCGTTGCTACATATGGCATCATTCTATAAAAATGCGGCGGAATATTTAAGTTATCCAAGAAAGGTATTGCGGAATAACTTGCCGCTACAGCCTGCATCAATCCAAAGAAAATTGCGGCAAATAGAATACGTTGCGGCTTCCATGCGCCAAAGATAAGCACAGCCAAAGCAAGGAAACCGTAACCGGCTACCGAGCCATCAAACACTGTTGATATTGGGATAATGTACACTACCCCACCAAGCCCTGCCAAAGCACCGGAAAGCAATACACCAGCGTAACGCATTTTTACAACGCTAACACCAACAGAGTCTGCCGCCTGCGGATGTTCGCCGCAGGCACGTAAACGCAAGCCAAACTTTGTTTTGTACAAAACAAACGTAGCAACAATCAAAATTAGAAAACCTAAATATGTCGTAAGATATACGTTTTGGAAAAACATCGGCCCCAAAACAGGAATGTTCCCCAAAAGCGGTACAGAATCTATCCTAAATTGACTGTTATTAAAATGTATATTTTGAGAGTCGATTACAAGACGTGATACATAAATAGCAAATGCAGGGGCAAACATATTTATTGCCACACCGCTTATTATTTGGTTTGCCTTTAGATTAATTGCAGCATACGCATGCAAAAGAGAAACTAAAATTCCCGTTACCGTACCGGTTATCAAACCCAAAAACAGTAACCCATGCCCCGGAAAAGCATTTTGTAAAAAGAAAAACAAACTCTGGTCAGGGGTAGCATTTTGCACAGTTGAAATAAGCAGTATACCAGCAAAGGCACCCATTATCATTTTGCCTTCCAACGCAATGTTAACTACGCCGGATTTTTCTGAGAATAGGCCGCCTAGCGCCACTATTATAAGGGGAATTGTAAAAAACATGGTGCTCTGCATAACAAAATAAAATATGGTCATACAGTTGTACCCCCTTCTTTTTTCTTGCCAAGGCCAAATAGCTTAGTTTCAATTGCTGTTTTAACCAAAAATACAAATGCACAGAAATAAATTATTATGGAAACAACAATGTCTACAAACTCAGGAGAAAAACCAAAAGGCTGCATCCTGGTGCCACCCAAAGACAAATAGGATACCAACGCGCCGGAGAATATTATACCAATCGGATGGTTAAGCCCTAAAAACGCAACCGATATGCCTGTAAACCCTTGTTGCGATAGTGTATCGGTAATGCTCATGGATAATCCGGTACCGCTCATATAGGTTAATGCGCCGCCAATACCTGCCAGTGCACCGCAAATCATAAACGAGAACACAATATTTCTATTTTGGTTTATACCAGCATATTTTGCGGCATCTTTGTTAAAACCACAGGCTTTAAGCTCGTAACCAAAAGATGTTTTCTCCAATATTACATACACCGCAATTGCCAGCAGAATAGCAATTACAATACCCAGGTTTACATTGCTAGAACGGTAGATAGCCCCCAGCGGTTCTCTAAAAATATTCTCGAACCCTAAGGAAGGCAAATTTGAATCGGTAGGTAGCGGCAAACTTGTGCCTCGCCCTTGGTCAAATATGTGGTTAATTATCAGATAGTTGGTTAAGAACATTGCTATATAGTTTGTCATAATGCAGGAAATAACCTCGTGTACGTTGCGATACGCCTTTAACAACCCTGGAATCGCACCCCACAAAGCACCTGCAATCGCCGCACCCACAATCGCTACAAGTATGCGTAAAGCAGGCGGCAAAAATGTAAACTGAACACTTATGAAAACGGCAACAAATGCACCCACAGTAAACTGCCCTGCGGCACCAATATTAAACAAACCGGTTTTGTAAGCAAACGCAACAGAAAGACCTGTTAGAATAATTGGAGTAGCATGTAACAAAACATCACCAAAGTTGCGCATACTGCTAAAACCAAAAGTTATCATTGTGTTAAAGGCTTCAAATGCCCTTTCGGGGTTACTTATAAGCAAAATAACAAGGCCAATTAACAAACCTACAAGCAATACAGCTACTGCTGACAAAAAACTCATCAAACTACTGCGATTCATGCGGGCACCTCACCTTCTCTTTTAGCGCCGGACATATACAAACCAAGCTCTTGGAATGTAACATCCTTTGGGTTAACGTCTGCCACAATTTCGCCTTCGTACATTACAATAATGCGGTCTGATACATTCATAACTTCTTCTAGTTCAAGAGAGACAAGAAGTACAGCCTTGCCACTGTCCCGCTGGGCGAGTAGTTGCCTGTGAATATACTCAATCGCACCAACATCCAACCCGCGCGTAGGCTGTACCGCAATTAATAGTTTCGGGTCACGGTCAATTTCTCGTGCCAAAATTATTTTTTGTTGGTTACCGCCAGACATACTGCGGGTCATTGTCTCTTCGCCCTTGCCAGAGCGTATATCAAATTGGTCAATTAATTTTTTAGCATATTTGTTTATTACGTTTTTCTTTAAAAATCCTGCCGACTGAAAGTCTTTGGTATAGTAAGTTTGCAAAATTGTGTTGTATGCCAAACTATAGTCAAGCACCAACCCATGTTTATGTCTATCCTCAGGGATATGAGCCATGCCGCCTTCTGTGCGGCGACGAATTTTTTCTTTAGTAATGCTTCTTCCTTCCATGTAAACATCGCCAGAATCAATTGGCTCTAGCCCCGTTAATGCATATACAAGGTCGGTTTGCCCGTTACCTTCTATACCAGCAATACATAGAATTTCACCAGCTTTAACTTCAAAAGAAATATTCTTTAGCTTGTCCTTTTCGCCGGATTTACCCTTTAGGCATAAACCCTTTACATCCAGAATTGTATCGCCAATTGTGGCATCAGTTTTATCAAGGCTAAGGCTAACTTTGCGCCCCACCATCATTTCAGACATTTCCTCTTTACTTGTTTCGGCTACATCTACAGTACCAATCATCTTACCTTTACGCAAAACACTACAACGGTCTGCTACTTGTTTAATTTCGTCTAACTTATGTGTTATAAACAAAATGGATTTACCCTCTGCCGCCAAGCCTTTCATTGTTGCCATCAATGCTTCAATTTCTTGTGGCGTTAAAACGGCAGTTGGTTCATCAAAAATAAGAATTTCGTTTTCGCGGTACAGCATTTTTAGTATTTCTACACGTTGCTGCATCCCCACGCTTATGTGTCGTATTTCCTTATCCACATCAATTTCCAAACCGTAACGCTTGGAAATTTCCAAAACTTTTTTTCGCGCTTCTTTCATTTGTAAAACACCGGACTTGGTGGTTTCTACACCAAGCACAATATTTTCGAGCACAGTAAAGTTATGCACCAACTTAAAATGCTGGTGCACCATACCTATGCCAAGGATATTTGCATCACCGGGGCCGGTTATTTTAACCTCTTTACCCTCTTTAAAAATGCTACCGTTTTCCGGCTTGTACAGCCCAAACAGCACACTCATAAGGGTAGACTTTCCTGCGCCATTTTCTCCAAGCAGTGCGTGAATTTCACCCTTTTTTAGTTGCAACGTTATATTGTCGTTAGCAATAATGCCCGGGAATTCTTTGGTTATGTTGCGCATTTCTATGATATACATAGGCACTTCTCCTCGGTTTAGGAATATGTAAAAAAAAGGAATTAGAGCCGCACGAACGTGCAACTCTAATTCCCATAAAATTTAATTACCAGCTAACTGTTACTAAAGATGTTTGAATGTCGCCTTGCTCTAGGCTTGCGTTTACAGAAACTGCACCGCTTGCAAGTTGTGCGAAAATAGCGTCATATTGAGCTTGTGTAAAGTTTGCTAGACGGCTTGTTTCCATTGGTAAACCAACGCCGTTGATAGCTGCGTTAAACATATATTCGCGACCGCCTGGGAAAGCACCATCGCGGTGTGCTTCAAGCATGTAAAGAGTAGATGCTGCAAGACCTTTAACAGCAGATGTTACAACAACAGGAGAGTCACCAGATTGGTCTACGTCTACACCAATAACAGATGCGCCTGCTGCGTCAGCAGCTGCAATAACAGATGCGCCTGCGCCGCCTGCTGCTGCAAAGATAACTTCTGTGCCAGCCGCAAACCATGCGCCAGCCATTGTTACGTGTGCTGGATCTGGAGCAAACATACCTAGGTAGTGGTAGTTGATTGTAACTTCGCCTGCACCAAGACCAAGTGAAGCTGCTGCAAATTCAGCACCTTGAACAAAGCCATGACCAAAACGTACTACAGCAGGTACCGCAATACCGCCCATAAAGCCAAGGTTTCTGTAGCCGTTTACAACAGCTGCATAACCAGCAAGGAAACCGGATTGCTCTTCTGCATAGTGGATAGCAACTAGGTTATTTTCGATACGAACGCCGCCTTCACCAGCTGGAGATGCATCAAGAATAACAAAGTTTGCGTCTGGGAAGATGTCTTGTGCTTGATAAGAAGAAGAAACGAAGTGGAAACCAGGCAAGATTAGAATATCTGCACCAAATACTTGGATAGCATCTGCAATAAGGTCGATACGAGCCTCGTCACTTGCAGAGTGAGGTTGGAAGAATTGAATATTGCTTGCAGGAATGCCATTTGCTGCTGCAAATTGCTGAATACCAGCCCATGCGCCTGCGTTAAAGCTACCGTCGTCCAAAATAGAGTCAGGTGAGTGAGCTACAAGAGCTATACGCATGTCTACAGGTGTTGCAGGAGCTGTTTCTGCAGGTGTTTGTACTTCTTGGTTGTTGTTTGCTGCTGGGGTTTCTTCTGTTTGGCATGCGCTCAGTGCTAAAGCTGCAATAAGCAACAACGCCACAGGTAGAAGTTTGATTAGATTTTTCATTTAAATCCTCCTGAGATGAATTTATATAACAAACGCACTATTGCGGTTGTTTACTTTAAGAAAGCGGCTCTACCGCTTTTTTCAAAATTAATAACCGGACGAAACACCACCGGTCAAAACTTTTACAGCAGAGCTTGTACCAAGCCGTGCACAGCCTTCGTCGATAAATGCTACAAAATCTTCACGGGTTTTCATACCGCCGGCTGCTTTTATTTTCACATTTGAGCCAATGTATTTTTTAAATAATTTAATGTCTTCAATTGTAGCACCGCCGGTACCAAAACCTGTAGATGTTTTGATATAGTCTGCCCCCGCAGCGGTCACACATTCGCAAAGGGCAATTTTCTCTTCATCTGTAAGATAACAGCACTCAATTATAACTTTAAGTATCTTTTCGCCAACAGCCTCTTTAAGAATAGAAATTTCTTCGGTTACTGCGGCAAAATTGCCTTCTTTAACACGGTTTAAGTTTATAACCATGTCAAACTCGTCTGCGCCATTTTTAAGCGCGTCTTTTGCTTCAGCTAGCTTTGCATAGGTAGTGTTATACCCAAGCGGAAAACCAATTACTGTACATATGTTAATGGCATTGCCATATGTTTCTTTCACTTTGCTAACAAAGCTAGGCGGGATGCAAACAGATGCGGTTTTGTAGCCAAAAGACTCTTCGCATAGCCTATGTATGTCAGCCCAAGTAGCTGTAGGGGACAAAAGAGTATGGTCTACAACAGCAAAAATCTCATTATTTAGCACAGTAATTCCTCCCTTAATAAAACCAACGACATAAGTTACAGTTTGATGACACATTTCTATTATAACCGCCAAGTAGTGCATGTCAAGTGGGTGAGGAACAAAAAACAGCCCCTACGTTTAGACAAACTAAACAATAGGGGCTAAAAATTTATCTACATTAAAGATAATGCTGTAGCAACGCCTACAAAAACAAGTGCTACGGATGAAGATAGTGTAATCAAAATATTGAAAGAAGGACCTGCGGTGTCTTTAAATGGATCACCAACAGTGTCGCCGATAACAGCAGCTTTGTGGTTTTCGCTGCCTTTCCCTTTTACAGTACCGTGCTCATCTTTTAACTGATCTGATTCAATATGCTTTTTAGCATTATCCCAAGCACCGCCCGATGTCATCATAAACAATGCAAGCGCAAAACCTGCGGTTAAGATTCCAGCCAACAGCCCAATTACACCTGCTGCACCAAAAATGAAACCAGTAACCACTGGAGCAAGGAATGCTAAAAGTGCCGGAGCAAGCATTTTCTTCAATGCGCTTTGTGTACATAAGTCTACACAACGGGCATAATCCGGCTCGGCTTTGCCTTCCATAAGGCCAAGAATTTCTCTAAATTGGCGGCGCACTTCTATTACTATACTTTCTGCGGCTTTGTGCACGGCAGAAATTGTTAAAGCACCAAAATAAAATGCAGTAGCCACACCCAGGAATAAACCAGCCAAAACAGCAGGGTTGGTGATGCTTATGTCAAGTGCACCTTCTCCAAGCCTTGCCTCTGCCATTACAAAATAAGAAACCAAAAGCGCAAGTGCCGAGAATGCTGTAGCACCAATGGAGAAACCTTTGCCTGTTGCGGCAGTTGTATTACCAAGAGCATCCAATGCGTCTGTGCGTTGGCGCACGTTCGCAGGCATTTTTGCCATTTCTGCAATACCACCAGCATTGTCTGCTACAGGGCCAAATGCATCGGTAGCAAGTTGAATCCCTAATGTAGACAACATACCAACAGCAGCAATACCAATACCATATAAGCCAGCGTTAAAACTTTCATGCCCGCCGGAAATAATGAAGCTGATTATAGTTGCGCCTACAATAGTTACAATTGGGCCAACCGTCGCCCGCATACCAAGCGCCAGTCCGCCTATCATAACGGTTGCCGCGCCTGTTTCGGTTGTTTTTGCAAGGTCACGTGTTGGATGATACATATCAGATGTATAACGTTCGGTAAAGAAACCAATAAGCACACCAGCAACAATACCAAGCAATATAGAGCCATATATACCCCACATATTATCCATCATAGATACACCAGGCGTATAATATGCGCCACCGTCATCCATGCCAATAACAAAATAAGTAAGAGGCAATGCTAATATCGCCACAAGGCCGGAAGAAACAAATGTACCCATATGCAGAGAATGTAAAAGGGACTTTTGAGATGCATCTTCTTTAGTACGCACAAAAAATGTACCAATAATAGATGCAATAATACCAACTGCAAATACTAAAATAGGAAGCAGCATACTACGGAAACCGTAACCAACACCAACACCAAGCGCAAATGTTGCAATAATAGCGTGTGCATAAGCCTCATACAAGTCTGCACCCATACCAGCTACGTCACCAACATTGTCGCCCACATTATCTGCAATAACGGCAGGGTTACGCGGGTCGTCTTCAGGGATACCAACTTCTACTTTACCCACAAGGTCTGCACCTACGTCTGCGGCTTTAGTAAAGATACCGCCGCCTACACGAGCAAACATAGCCATAGACGCTACGCCTAAACCAAACTTAATCATAGACTCGCCAATTATGGTTGGATCATCTACGCCAAACACAAAACGAAGCAACAAGAACCACATGGTTACATCTAAAAGACCAAGGCCTGCTACGGTAAAGCCCATTACTGTACCTGAGGAGAAAGAAACCCTAAGGCCTTTGTTTAAACTTTCAGACGCGGCATTGGCTGTACGTGCGTTAGACGCAGTTGCCACTTTCATACCAATATAACCAGATAAGCCTGTAAAAAAGCCACCTGTTATAAAGGCAAAGGGCGCATACACGTTAACGAGCTCGATGTCGTACCCGAGCCAGCCGGGGATAAAAGCCAAACCTAATAAAACTACAAAAACAACTGCAAAGAATTTAATAACGGCGGAATACTGCCGCTTTAGATAGGCATTTGCCCCTGTACGGATAGCTTGTGCAATTTTAACCATTGCCGCTGTGCCTTCCGAAAACTTAAGTACCTTGCGGTTTTGTACAAGCGCAAATAAAAGTGCCAGTGCTGCGCCAACAAGACCAAGCCAAAATAAATGTTCGATGGCCAAAAGAATTCACTCCTTAATAGGTTATAACGAGGAATAAAACAATTCCCCGCCATTATCCATTTTACACATAACGCAAGGGTTTGCAAGAGATTTTTTCGATATAATTTTACATAAGTTTTTGCGCATTTATTTTGTGCATTATTTATATATTTCTAACATTGACGTAGCTTTTTTGTACATATAGAATATTAGACATAGTCTTAGACATTATCTTAGAAATTTAAAAAAGGAGTTTTAACATGAAAAACACACCTACCGTAAAATTAGGCCTAGTTGCCGTAAGCCGCGACTGCTTCCCTATTACCCTTTCCGAACAACGCCGCCAAGCAGTTGTAGCCGAAATGGCTAAACTAAACCTACCTGTAGTCGAAATCAAAACAACAGTAGAAAACGAAAAAGATGCAATGAAAGCCCTTGCCGAGCTAAACACCACTGGCTGTAACGCCCTAGTTATCTATCTTGGCAATTTTGGTCCAGAGGGTCCAGAAACCATGCTTGCACAAAAATTCACAGGTCCTGTTATGTTTGTGGCAGCGGCAGAAGAAAACACATCTGGCCTAGCCTCTGACCGTGGCGATGCTTACTGCGGCATGTTAAATGCATCCTATAATTTAGGGCTACGTGGTGTAAAAGCCTACATACCCGAATATCCTGTAGGCACCCCGGACGAAGTAGCAAAAATGATTGGCGAGTTTTACCCTGTAGCAAAAATTGTTATCGGTGTTAGAAAACTAAAAATATTTGGCTTTGGCCCACGCCCGTTTGACTTTTTGGCATGTAACGCACCTATCAAGCCCCTGTTTGACCTTGGTGTAGAGGTACAGGAAAACTCCGAGCTTGACCTTTTTGCAAACTTTAATGCAAATAAAAACCACCCTCGCATTCAAGCAGTGGTGGACGATATGGCGGCAGAACTTGGCGCAGGAAATAAGCAATCCGGCATTCTGCCAAAACTAGCCCAATTGGAAATTACATTAGAAGAATGGGCAGAAAATAATCTTGGCGCAAGCGAATATGTCGCTTTTGCTAACAAATGCTGGCCTGCATTCCAAACCCAGTTTGGTATGGTACCTTGCTATGTAAACAGCCGTCTAACCGGCCGTGGCATTCCTGTTGCCTGCGAAACAGATATTTACGGTGCGCTTAGCGAATACATTTTAACCTGCGCATCCGACTTGCCCCCTACGCTTTTGGACATTAACAACTCTGTACCAAAGGACATGTACGATGCAAACAAAGACTTGTTAAACGGTTACACCATTCAAGATTTATTTATGGGCTTCCATTGCGGCAACACACCTATTTGCCTGATGGACGGCGCAGAAATGAAATACCAACTTATTATGAAGCGCCTGCTTGAGCCAGACGGCGAGCCAAACATCACTCGTGGCACACTAGAAGGCGTGTTAAAGAGCGGTAATGTAACTCTATTCCGCTTACAATCTACGGCAGACTGCGAATTGCGTTCCTATATAGCCCAAGGCGAAGCCATTAAAATGGATCCAAAATCTTTCGGCAGCATTGGGGTAATTGCTATTAAAGATATGGCTCGCTTTTATCGCCATGTACTTATTGCTAAACGTTACCCACACCATGCAGCACTCGGTTATGGGCATGTTGGCAAAGCAATTTACAGCGCGTTGGAACTGCTTGGCATCACGGATATTGCGTACAACCAACCTGCAAGCCTACCCTACCCTAACGAGAACCCTTTTGCATAAGACATGTTAAAAAAATTATGCGAGTTGGTTTATGCCGCTAACATGAAGCTCCCTAAAAGCAGTTTGGTAACTCTAACCTGGGGTAACGCAAGCGGAATAGACCGCAAAAAGGGGCTTGTTGTAATCAAGCCCAGCGGTATAGCTTATGAAAATTTACGCCCTAGCAACATGGTTATTATAGATATGGAAGGCAATGTAGTATCCGAGGATGGGAAACCCTCCTCGGATACTGCCACGCATTTGGCTTTGTATAAGGCTTTTCCGGATATTGGTGGTATTGTGCATACGCATTCCACCTGGGCAACAATTTTTGCCCAAGCAGGGAAAGATATACCCGCTTATGGCACCACCCATGCGGATTATTTTTACGGAACGATACCCTGTACCCGCGCATTGTCGGAAGGGGAAATAGCCGGAAAATACGAACTTGAAACCGGCAACGTTATCGTTGAAACTGCGAAAGAGAATATACCTGCTGCACTTGTAAAACACCACGGCCCTTTTACTTGGGGTAAAACGGCAGAGAAAGCAGTAGAGAATGCTATTGTGCTTGAAGAAATAGCAAAAATGGCGTACTACACGGCACATATATCGCCCCAATTGCCATCTATTCCACAGACATTGCTAGATAAACACTATAATAGAAAACATGGCACAACCGCTTATTATGGGCAGTAAAAAAAACCTCCAATTTACACAATGCAAACTGTGTAAGTTGGAGGCTTTTTTAGTTTATTTAGCAATAATATTTTTTCTCATCAATACTAGCTTTTTTATACATTCTAATGTTTCAGCATTGGAATTTGTAAACATAAATGTCATGTTAACGTTATCGGCGTTACAGATATTTGCAAACTCTTTCCCCAATATCATTTTCGTTTTTCCTGGGCTACAACTGAAACCATCGCAGTTTCCGCATTCCATAACATTTGCCCAAGCGATTTCTTTTGTGCGTTCACCTATAGGAAAATTTTCATGTTCGCGGCTATAATCGCCCTCAGTCCAAATTATCCACGAATGGCTTTCGCTGCTTGTATCGACATAACACACGCATTCACCTTTGTAGTGCATTGCGTGTTGGTCTGTTAAGTTAATTTCGTTATCATTCAGAAATCCTGCAAAATCTAATGCGTTTTTTAACACATCACCAGTAAGAACTTCAGTGAATATATCCTCAATTCTTTTGCTAGTCATTAATTTTCCTCCGTCTTAAAATATTCTTAGTTACTTCAATTGCCCAAGCATAGTGCCCCTCGCAAACTTATTATACAAATTAACGTTACGTCAATGTCAATAAGTCTGTGAAAAAATACATATGTTATCGGATTTCAAATCGGATTTAGTGCCGCTAACAATCACATTTACATATTTCCAAGCCTCTTCTTCCAATAGAAAAGGGTCAATTATAGCATCCCACCAGTCCGTAAATTCTGTTACAGACTCAAGTGTCCCGCCATTTTCTGTTGAGCTACAATAGATAGGTAACAAAAAAAGAAAGGAATCTAAGCCGAAGTGATAAAATGGAATCACCACAAGACCATTGTCACAAGGAGAAGAAACCTTTCA
>Ga0123355_10001227_pt1 | contig 35777 bp, 9 predicted proteins | sample TergutEmb28metaG_3_FD_89872 | JGI IMG/M metagenome (GOLD analysis project Ga0123355, IMG submission 89872) | Embiratermes neotenicus P1 segment gut microbial communities from Petit-Saut dam, French Guiana - Emb289 P1 | ecosystem: Host-associated > Arthropoda: Insects > Digestive system > Gut ...
CGGCGAAACAATGTATAATTAACCGCGAAGGGAGGCACAGCAAATGCCGTCAAAAAAATCAACCCAACGGAAAAAAGGAAGAAAACTGGAGTACACATTTAAGAGCGACGTATTGTTCAAAATGCTTTTTCGTGAGCATCAGCATCTGTTAAAGCGGCTGATTGCGGTGCTTCTTGAAATTCCTCTTGAAAGCATAAAAGAATTTTACGTAACCAACACCGAAATGCCGCCCGAAGAAATAGGCAAAAAATTTTGTCGTTTAGACATAAACATGGTCGTGGACGACAAACGAGTAAATTTGGAAATTCAGGTAGAGGACGAAGGCAATTATCCCGAACGCGCGTTATTCCATTTTGCAAAAGTGTATTCGGCGTCGCTTCCTTCCGGCGATGATTATTCCGAGCTGTCGCGGACGATAATAATCAGCATAACAGACTTTGAACTGTTCGATTGCGACGAAGTGCACTCGGAATTTCAATTACTGGAAGTACAGCGGCACACACCGCTCACAGACAAATGCTGCCTGCATTTTTTTGAACTTCCCAAAATGCCCGAAGTTGAAGCAATCAATCCGAATAACGAAAAAGACTTGTGGCTTGCACTTTTCAATGCGGAAACCGAAGAGGAATTGGAAGAACTGACCCGAAACGGAGGCGATGTGATGGGCGAAGCAATTCAAGCATACCGCGGCGTTACAGCCACAGACGAGTTTAAAAGTTTAGAATGGTTGAGGGCCAAAACTCGCCGCGATGAAGCAAATGCTTTGAGCCACGCGCGGAAGCAGGAGCGCGAGCATTGGCAAGGGGTTATTGCTGATAAAGATGCCCGAATTGCCGAACTGGAAGCGCAGTTGAAAAATCAGCAATAGAGTGCGTTGTCCGAAAACGAGGCGGGGAATGGCGGGCGTACCTCTCCCGCCCCTTTCAGCCCGTTTTTCGACGAAACCGGAACGGGCTTCTCAAGTACGTTCGCTGTAACAATCCGATGGTCACGAGCATCTCCGTCGGGTTTTCAAGTGCAATTACGGCGTGACATATACGGTTTTGTGCTTATCGTAAATTACATAACCCGGTTTCGCGCCGGAGGGTTTTTTAACATACTTTCGGGCGACGTAATCCACCGGCACGTTTGAGCCGTCTTTTGCGCGGGAGTGACGCGCCGCGATTGTTGCGGCTTCGAGAATTGCGGCGTCGGGCGGCTCGTTGCCGTTTGTTACGAGAATAACGTGCGAACCCGCAATTTCCTTGGTGTGAAACCAGATGTCGTGGGGCTTGGCGAATCGCAGTGTGAGAAAATCGTTTTGCGTGTTGTTCTTGCCGACGTAAATTTCAAAGCCGTCGGGCGTGGTGAATTTTAACGGAGACGTTTTTTGCTCGCGTCCCTTTTTGGGTTTGCGACCCTTTTCATCTCGCGGTTGACGAGCGCGTTTGGCGAAACCGGCGTCGGCAAGCTCGGCACGAATTTCCGCGATGTCCGCCTCGTTTTCGGCGGAATCAGCCGCAACGGCAACGCTTTCGAGATATATCAAATCTTCCGCATTTTTTGCAATTTGCTCTTGAAGCGCGGCAAACGCACGTTTTTGCTTGTTGTATTTTTTAAAATATTTTTGCGCGTTTTCCGCCGCAGTCAACGCAGGGTCGAGGGCGATTTCGAGCGGCGCGTTTTCGTCGTAAAAATTTTGTGCGGTGAAAGTGTCCGCACCCGCCGGAATCATGTATAAATATGCCGTCAACAGCTCGCCTTTTATGCGAAGCTCGTCGCGATTTTTCACCTCGGCGAGCGTTTTTTCATGCACGAAAGTTTTTTTGCGGCAACGCTCGAGATGCGCGGTAATCAACTTGCGCAAATCCGACGTTTTTTGCGAAATTCGATAGCCTTCGTCGCGCTTTGCGTAGAAGGATTCCAACATCGCCGACGGCGATTCGAATTTTTCCGCCCGATAATGCGCGTAAATTGTAAACGGCAACGCCGCCAAATCGGCGGTCTTCTCGCCTTTTTCGGAATTTTGCCAATAAATTGCGCAGTCAAATTCGCCTTGCGCGATTTTTTCAAAAATGTCGCCGAAAACCTCGTGCAAACGATTTTTTTCCGCATCATTTAAACCGGCCGCCGGTTTTTCGGGAGCAACATCTGCGCGATTGCAAATTTCCGCCGCAAACATCGGGCTTATGCCGTTGTTTTTTTGAACGATGGCGCGTTGCAGATTTTCGTTTGTATCGAAAATTTGCAGGAAATCGTGCGGGTTGCATTGATGCGTCGCGGGGTTGCTTTTTCCCTCCGACGGCGGACGTACATACGGCGCGTTGGGCAAAATCTGCCGCACCGCACTCACCGAAAACGGCACATGCTTAATCGCGTCGATGATGCGTTCGCCGTCGCGAAGCAAAATATTGCTGTGCTTGCCCATGATTTCGATGCTCAAAATTTTTACCGTACGGTCGCCCATTTCGTCGGAAGATTCCGCGTGAATTTCTAAAATTCGCTCGAAATCCGGCTGCGTGATTTTTAAAATGCGACCGCCGCTCAAATGTTTGCGCAAAACCATGCAAAACATCGGCGCGGACATCGGCGAAATTTTGCTTTGCGACGTAAAACAAGCTCGCGGCGCGTTTGCGTTTGCCGTGAGCAGAATTTTAAAATTTTCGCCTCTCGACCGTACACTTAAAAAAATTTCGTCCGGCTCGGGTTGAGTAATTTTGTCGATGCGTCCGCCTTCAAGCACCGACATTTCGTGTACAATGCTTGCCAAAGTTGCTCCGTCAAACGGCATGTTGGTCACTCCTTTTTTTGTCCCGCCCGAAATTATATCACGAAAATTTTTTTATAGCGGTTTGCGCTTCGGTACGTAAAATTTGCTATGCATTGTGAACGGTGCGCTCGATGTCGTTTTCGGGAAAAACGCCCGAAAACAACCGGTCGCGCACCACAATGCATGTGCGAAAATTTTACGCACGTTTTGGCAAACCGCAATATTCGAATTTCCCTCGATATAAATGTGAATCATCATTGACACTTGCGTCGGTAATGATATAGTTAAATAAGGCAAAAGCGACCTTGTTTAGTTAGGGGCGGATTTATGCGCGACGAAACAAAGTCCGTAAAAATGACAAAAAAGCTCACGTTGGGAATGATTTTAATTGCCGGCGTGTGTTTGCTTGTTGCGACATTTTTTATAGGCACGGCGGTTATGGATGCGGTTTATGAAGATGTGCGCGCGAGTGCGTTTTTTCGCAACACGAGCCACGCCGTTACAATAAACGATTGGCTCGCCGGGCCGAAAACCGTTGTTGAACATCTGGCGGAAACTCTGCCGCTTACAAGCCCCGAAAATTTTCACGCAATTTTGGAGCATTATCTCGAACGGCACGATTTTGCCGTGTCCGTATGGATTGTGTTTGACGACGATACATATTATGTTGCCGGAGAAGACCTCAAAAGTTTCGGGCAGCACGCGAACGACGGCGCGTTTTGCGAAGCAGAGCCGTCGGGAGCAGGGCGTTTTGACGTATCGCCCGAAAAAATAATCACTATCACCGAATTTGTTCCGGATATTGCGGGGCGGTCAGGTATTGTCGGCATGAATGTCGAGTTTGAACTGTTTGATCAAATATTTCGGGAAATTGAATCGTTGGTTGAAGCGCAAATCGACGGTTATTTGCTGATTTTATGCGCGAGCGGAAGTCTTATTATCGGGCATGACGCGCCTGTTCCGCAGGGCGACACAGCCTCCGCGTGTTGCGGCGCGAATTGCCGAACGCAGTGTCAAACGCATTGCGCGAATCGTTTTGAATATCTGCGCGACGGAAACATGTACTTTCTGTTTGCGCCGCTTCCGGCCGCCGATTGGACGGCTGTTTTTGTTATGCCGCGAGATGAAGTTCTTGCGCCGGCGTATCGTACAATTTGGGCGGTATCAATTGTTGTGGTGTTTGTTGTCGTCACGCTGATGATTTTCACGGCGTTGTTTTTCAGGCAGGTTTTTTTGCGTCCGGTTGAGCTGCTTACAACAAATGTGCGCGAAATGACCGACGGAAACGGCGACGTTAAAATAACAAACACGCTTCGAAATGATGAAATCGGCGTGCTTTCGAAGGCGATTCGAATGTCGTTTCGAAGGCTTCATGCCGCGCAGGAAGCGGAGCGCGAGCGAATTCAGCGCGCGTTGGATTCTTCGCCCATGAGCGTAACATTTTTCGATTCCGATTTTGTGATGTTCGACTGCAACGAAGCGGCGGTGCGAATGTTCGGAAACAAAAACAAAGCGGAGCTTATCGAATTTTCCTCCGCCGAACGTTTTTATGAAAATTTTCCCGAGTTGCAACCCTGCGGCACGTTTACGCGAAAAAAAATTAAAAGATGCTTCGAAACGGCGGTTACGGACGGCAGTTGCCGCGCCGAAATCGACCGCCTTACAACACGCGGCGAATTTTTGCCCACGGATACAACCCTCGTTCGGGTGGATTACGCCGGCACGTTTATGGTTGTAATGTATATTCGCGATTTGCGCGGCGAGCGAAAAGCGGAGGAAGAACGCCGCCGTCGTGAAGTTGCGGAAGAAGCCGGACGCGCAAAAAGCCGCTTTCTTGCCCGCATGAGCCACGAAATTCGTACGCCCATTACCGCTGTTTTGGGCATTTCGGAAATCGAGCTGCAATCCCACGATTTACCCGAAAATTTGGAGGAGGCTCTTTCGAAAATTCATACGTCGGCAACAATGCTTCTGGGAATTGTGAACGACGTGTTGGATTTGTCCAAAATAGACGCCGACAAAGCAGAAATTCTCCCCGTTGAGTACGACGTGCCTGCGATGATAAACGACGTCACGCGGCTTCATCCCGTTTTTTTAAACGGCAAAAACGTAAAATTTTGCCTGCGCGTTGACGAATATTTGCCGGCGTATCTTTACGGCGACAGCTTGCGCATAAAACAAATTTTAAGCAATCTGCTCTCAAATGCGTTCAAATATACGGAAACCGGTCGCGTTGAACTTGACTGGAGCGTTGAGATGTCAACCCTCGTAATCACCCTCATCGACACCGGCTTGGGCATGACGAAGGAACAGGTTGACCTTCTTTTTAACGAATACATGCGTTTTCACGAAAGCGAATATCGTACAATCGGCGGCACGGGGTTGGGGATGTCGATTGTGTACAGTTTGCTGCGCTTAATGAACGGCGAAATTTCAATCGACAGCGAGCCGGGCAAAGGGACGCGAATATTTTTACGCATCCCGCAGGAATCAACGAAAAAATCCGGCGTAATCGGCAAAGAGCTTGCGCAAAAATTAGAGCAGTTCGATTTTGATGCACCCGGCAAAAAATTTGCCTTCAAGCCGGAACCGATGCCGTACGGCAGTGTGCTTGTTGTTGACGATGTTCCCGAAAACATTTATGTTATAAAAAGATTGCTTGCGTTTTACGATTTAAACGTAGAAGTTTGCACAAGCGGCACGGACGCAATTGAAAAAGTTGCATCCGGCAGGGAATATGACATAATATTTATGGATTACATGATGCCGCCTCCGGACGGCGTGGAAACAATGTTGCATTTGAGGGAAACGGGATACACAAAACCGATTGTCGTGCTTACGGCAACGGCAATTACGGGCGTTGCCGACGGATTTATACAAACGGGCTTTGACAGCTTCATTTCAAAGCCGATTCAAACGAAGCATCTCAACGAGGTTTTGCAACGTTTTATCCGCGACAAATATCCGCTTGAAATAATAAACGCGGCTCGCGATAATACCGGCGATGCCGAGCTTGTAAAGAAGCTCAAGCAAATATTCCTGCGCAAGCACAAAAACACATTTGCCGAAATAACGGAAAAAATCAATGCCGGCGATATGAGAAGCGCGCGAATTACGGTACATTCCCTCAAAAGCGTTGCAGGCCTGATTAAAGAAGACGCACTTACTGAGGTTGCGCAAACTATCGAAAGCGCGCTTGCCGAAGGCAATATTCCGGAAAACACGGATGTATTTGAAGCGGAGCTTGCCCGCGTACTTTCAAGCATTCCGCCGGAAGCCGCGCCCGGTTTTGCGCAAAACCTTGTGAAAATTCTCGACAAGCTCGAACCCCTGCTTAAAGAGCAAAATACCGGCGCGTTGGATTATCTGCCGGCGTTGAGCGAAATCCCGGAAGCCTTGATTGTTTGTCGGCAAATAGAGGAATTTAATTACGCCGACGCGCTTAAAAATTTGGATATTCTCAAAGGATTGTTGTAAACTCGAAACGAAATTTAAGTTCATACTCTCGGAAGGAAAATGTAAAACATGAAACTTGGTATTGTCGGCCTGCCGAACGCAGGCAAAAGTACGCTTTACAATGCGATTATGCAAACAGGCGCAGAGGCGTCAAATTATCCGTTCAGCACGGTAAGCCCGAACGTCGGGCGAGTTCCCGTTCCGGATGAGCGGCTCGCGAAGTTAAATGAAATTTACAACGCGAAATCCGTTGTTCCGGCGTCAATCGAGATGGTTGACATTGCGGGGCTTGTAAAAGGCGCGTCACGCGGCGAAGGCTTGGGCAATCAATTTTTGTCCCACATTCGCGAGGCCGACGCGCTTATTCACGTTGTTCGTTGCTTCGAGGATGAAAATATCGCCCACGTGCACGATACAATCGACCCGCTCCGTGACATCGAAACCGTCAACCTTGAACTCATTTTTGCCGACCTCGAACTGCTCGAACGGCGGCTCGCCAAAGTCGAAAAAGTCGCCCGCACCGACAAGGCCTACAAGCGTGAGGAAGAAATTCTGCGCAAAATAACGGCAACCCTCGAAGACGGCAGCCCTTCGCGCAGCTTGGTTTGGGACGACGCGGAGGATTTGAAGCTCGTCGAAAGTTTCACGCTTATTACGCAAAAACCGGTTCTTTATGCCGCGAATATCTCGGAAAGCGATTTGGAAAGCGGCGATTCCTCCGCGCTTAAAGCGTTGGAAGAAGTCGCCGAAGCCGAAGGCGCGAAAATGTTTGTATCCTGCGCGAAGCTCGAAGCCGAAATCGCAACCCTCGACCCGGAGGAAAAGGAAATGTTTCTTGCCGAAGCGGGCATAAAAGAAAACGGTCTTGCGCGGCTGATTTCCGCAGGATATGAACTGCTCGGCTTAATCAGCTTTTTAACCGCCGGTCCCAAGGAAGTTCGCGCATGGACGGTTCGGCGCAATTCAAAAGCCCCGCAAGCCGCCGGAAAAATTCACAGCGACCTTGAACGCGGATTTATTCGTGCGGAAGTCGTTGCGTATGACGATTTAATTTCCGCCGGCACATACGCCGCCGCAAAAGAAAAAGGACAAGTTCGCATCGAGGGCAAGGAATACATCGTAAAAGACGGCGACGTTCTGTTGATTCGATTTAATGTATAAGACCTAATACCTTGGGGGAGAGTGTTGAAAAATTGTCCGTTCGCATACGCCCGTTCTCGAAAAATGACCTGAAGCCGTCATTTTTCTGCGAACTCGTCACAGCTCACGGCATTTTTCAACACTCTCCGGAGCTGTCCGCCCCAAACCCCGGATTTCATCCCTTGACCCTTCATAAAATCGCGCGTACGCGCGATTTTTATTAAAGTTTTTGTCGAACTTTTTTCAAAAAGTTCGCAGGCAGACCCGGCCGCCCGGCCAGCGTACGAAGTACGCGAGAGGGGTGCGGGACGGAGTCCCGCGAATTTAAATAAAATTATTCAGGAGGCAAAATGCGTTATATAAAAACTTTACTTGAGCACGAGCGCGTGGTTGAGCATTATTTGTGCAAAAAAAAAGAAAGCCGTGAATCCCGCGCGGGCAAAAATTTTTTTTCGCTGAAATTGCATGATAAAACCGGGCAAATTGATGCGAAAATTTGGGAAATGACAAACGACATCGCCTCTTTCGAAGAAGGCGACATCGTTAAAATTGACGGAGTTGTGGGTTCGTATTTGGGCGAATTGCAGATTAAAGTCAGCAAATTGCGCCGCTCGCGCGAGGGCGAATACGTCGCCGACGACTTTGTTCCGTCAACCGAAAAAGATATACCGGAGATGTTCGAAAAAATTTCCGCGCTGATTAAGTCTGTAAAAAATTTGCAAATTAAAACTCTGCTTGAAAATATTTTTCGCGCTCACGAAGCGGCGTTCAAATCGAGTTCCGCCGCAATGTACATGCATCATGCGTACATGGGCGGGCTTCTTGAACACACGCTTTCCGTCGCGGAAATTTGCGTATTTCTCAGCGCGCGATATAAATATGTAAATATCGACGTGCTTATTGCCGGCGCGCTTTTGCACGACATCGGCAAAATTTTTGAAATTTCGCCTCTGCCGCAAAACGAATATACCGACGACGGACAAATGTTGGGGCATATTATTTTGGGGCTTGAAATGATTTCCGGCGAAATTGCGAAAATTGACGACTTCCCCCACGAAACAGCGTCGCTGATTAAGCACTGCCTGATTTCGCATCACGGCGAATTTGAGTACGGCTCGCCGAAAATTCCCGCCACGCCGGAGGCAATGATTCTTCATTTCGCCGATAATATCGACGCAAAGCTCACAACGTTTGCCGAAATCTACGACAAAGACACCACTCCCGGCAAGTGGACAGCGTATCAAAAATCGCTCGGGCGGTATATTCGTAAGCCGTAAGAGGCTGTGAACACGGCTTCTGAGAAGCGCAACCGCAAGATTTCAAATTGCTCTATTGACTACGGGCAAAAAAAGAATTATAATCAGCGGCGTTGTTGGCAAATTCGGGGAGTAGCGCAGCTTGGTAGCGCGCTTGGTTCGGGACCAAGAGGGCGCAGGTTCAAATCCTGTTTCCCCGATTAGAGAAAAAGCCTGTAATCTTAACGATTGCGGGCTTTTTTGTTGCATAATGAGCAAGTCGGAAACGGTTTTTCTGCCGGCCTCAAACACGCTCCGGGCGTCGCGGGAGCGCGCCCCGGCGTTTTGCACATTTTTTCCGTGCTTGCCGGACGCGGCATTATGTGGTAGAGTGACGGATACGGTGAACGCACCATTGAAGGCGACAGGGACATGGCTTCCGCTCGCTTCGTAAAGTGCGTTCGTTGTAATATCAAAGTGAATAGTTTCTGTGCCGGCGGTGCATCAAGTGCGTTGCAGGGCTGATTCGGAAGCTCCGGGGGAGGGAGGCCGAGATGTTTGCTGTTTTCAATTTAGATAAAAGTGCAATGCTCAGGCAAGTTGCATTTTTCATGGCGATTGTAATGTTTCTGTCGTCGTCTGTTTTGCCGGTTGCCGCATATGACACCGGCTATTTTGGCGCGAGCGGAAACGACGCAGATTATTCCTCCGGTGTGGATATTGATGTCGGCGCGGGCGGCTCGGAAGAAGGCGAAAATGCTTCCGACGGCGAGGCGGGCAACGAATCCGGCGATGAAGCGGGCAACGATTCCGACAACGCCCCCGACGGCGAAACGAGCAATGAATCCGGCGATGAGTCGGGCAACGATTCCGACAATGCCCCCGAAGGTGAAGCTGACAACGAATCCGGCGATGAGTCGGGCAACGATTTTGGCGAAAATCCCGACGACGAATACAATGAACGCGAAGACGAAAACACAAACGAAATCCCCGACGGCGACGCACTGTTCCCGGATGAAGGCATCCGGTTTGCGGCGTTGGAAATTATCGGATTTGGCGAGATAAACGGCTACATAACAGAGTTTGATTACGGCGTCACATTGCAGGAAGTTTTGAACGAGTTGCCTGCTGCGGTACGTGCTTATTTATCAAACGGCACAAGCAGAATAATGTCGATTTCAGCGTGGCGCGCCCCGGAAAATTTCGGCGTCGGGCGCGATGCGGTAAATCACTACACTTTCACGGCAGAATTAAATTTTGACGCGCACGACGACATAACGAATTTTTTCTCGCATCCTCCGCTTACCGCCGCGATAAGAATTTTCGCGGCATCCGCGCCGTATGAAATTGCGGAAATTACGGCACTCGCGCCGATAACCGCCGAAAAAATTGCCGACCTCCCCGGCGAGCTTCAGGCCGAGGGTTTTGTTTTTTGTGCGTCGGCAAATGATTTGGTATTTCGCGACAATCTCGTGATTCCCGTAACGTGGGATTTTCTTTCGGCGTCAATTGAAGACGAAAAAACGGTTTTCGTAACATTTCAGCCGAATTTCGACGTTACGTTGAGCTTTGCTCCTCCTGCTGTAACCGTCAGCGGCGGCTTCGAAACATTTGATTTTTACGCGACGGAACTCCCGAAAATCGCGCCGATTGTTGTGCCTTTCGGAGTTGACCCCCATGAACTTTTGCCGGATTACGTTCCGGTTTCGATTTCACTGCGCGGCGGCGAGTTTTTTTATGAGGCTTCGGATTCGCCGCTGTTCGCGATGCAGGTTTCTGCGGAATGGCAAATTGCCGTTTCGGATGATTCATTTACAGCCGTCGCAACTGTAAACTTGCCGGATAATATCGAACTTGTCGGCGCGATTGTTGCGGAACTTTACATGTTGCCGTTCAATTACGAAATTTTACAATTTTTCGGCGACTTCGAAATGCATGTTCCGGCGGGAATTTCGTCGGATGATTTGGCCGAGCTGTTTCCCGAAACCGTTGCGGCAACGGTGCGCGTTCTCAACGGCATCGACGACTTCGAAATACACGAGAAATCACTCCCGGCGGAATGGATAGTTCCGCACAATTTCGACGCTTTTGCCGTCGGCGAAACATTCGCGTTTGAACCGCTGTTCGCGCTTGATGCCGGCGTGATTGCCGATGTTGCAATGCCGCAAATTTCCGTAAGAATTTTCGCCGCCGAATATGAAGTTGTGAGCTTCGACGTCGCGTACGCAAATCTCGGAACGCGGCTTTTCGGCGTTCCGAAAAATCAACTCGCGCTGCCGGAATATTTTTATGCGTATGTACGCGAATATTCGCCGGTTTCCGTAAGCTCGCCCGCAAGCATCAGGCTTTATGTATCCGATTGGAGCGCGTTCGATTCGTTGCAGCCGGGTATGCAGATTCTTGCGCCGGTGTTTGACCGCGAAAGCATCGACGTAGTAATTCCCGCCTCGTTGCGACCGTCGGTGTCGGTTGAAATATCTTCGCCTGTTTATGAAATTATCGGATTTAACCGTTCACCGAATACCGCAATAAATGTTCCGGCCGGCACGACGCAAAATATGATTGAATCGCAGCTCGCGGCTGCGTTTATGTTTACCGTTACGGCGCAATTGCTTGACGACTACGTTTTCGGCGGGAACGCCGCAGCGCAAATTTTTGACACCGCAAGAAATATCACGACTCCCGCTGCAATTGTCGGTTGGAATATTTTGAGCGCGAGCGCGGGCGAATATTATTATTTCGCGCCGGTGTTTGCCGCGCCGGATTTTGCCGGTCCGGACGTCAGAATTCCGGCGGGCGGACTTGATGCGCTTGCCGCTCTTGTTGCCGTGCGCGTAAATATCGACGCGCCGGAAGTTCCGGTTCTTGAAACCGTTGTGCGCATCAGCGTACCTTACGGAACGGAAAAAATTCGCGACCTCATGGATTCCGCTTTCGCCTACGCATTGCCGACGAATATTTCTGTGAACGCAGGCGGCGTTTCGCACGTTATAAATTACGCCGTCGCGTGGGATTTTGACGCGGCGGCTTTTGCCGACGGTCGCGCGCCCGGCGAATTTGCATTTACTCCCGTAATGACCCTCGAATATGTTGACATTCCCGGTACCGGAAGAGTGTACCTTACCGGCATTGCCCGTCCGGTTGTTACGGTTGAAGTGCGCGAGCCGGAATACACGGTTACGAGTTTCCGCGAAATTACTCCCGTTCCCTTTGCCGCTGTAAACTACGGAACGCGCCAAAGCACAGTAATCGACGCACTGCCGAACGAACTCGAAGCATACGCGCACGTGTTAAACCGCCACAACGAAATCATCCGCCCGGAAACGCTTGTAACCGTTACGGGAATTTCTTGGGACGGCGACGCGGCGAATATTTATTACAACGGCCGTTTAGCAACCGATTTGATGCCGAACAATCGCTACAGATTTAACGCTGTTACGACCCCGTCGGCACTTGTTATTCCGGCGGCGTTTGCAACAACATTTTCATTTTTGAACGTATCGCTTCCTTTTATATATGCAGAAGTTTACGCACCGGAATATCGCATTTATGAATTTGCACCTCTCGCCGGCAATATCCGAAACGTGCCGTATGCCACGCGCCGCGCCGACCTCAACTTACCGTCGCATCTTCTTGCAACAGCAATTCTGCCCGACCCCTGTGACGCCGGCGCGTTCCTGCGCAGCAGAGAAGTTTCGATTTCCTCCGGCACAATGGCGTTCACTCCGCCGAATCTTGATTCGTTAATATGGCAGGAAAGCCCCGGAGCTTTCAACGACGGGCGCACCGTCGGCGAATTTATTTTTAATCCGGTGCTTCCCTTCAGCTCGCAAAATTTGTACGCGGTCGGAAGTTCGAATGTTCGTCTTATGACATCGCCGCCGGCAATAACCGTAAACGTGCAATCGCCGGTTTATTATGTCGTGCAGGTTGATGCGGTCGCTTCTGACCAAACCGTTCCCTACGGACGGCGCAGAGCCGGCGGCGCGTTACCGCAAGGCGTTACGTACCCGACGAATGTAACCGTAACGCTCAGCGCATTTTATCCCCACGCTCCCTACGGCGTAATTTCCGGCAGAACGAGAACCGAATTGATACCGGTGGAATGGCGACCGGCAGTAAATTCCATTGTGTGGGAGCACGATTCGTTGATTGGCGAAGACCGCGCGAGAAGCCCCGGGCAATTTGCGTTCGAAACAAATTTGCTTGATTCGCTCGGCGCGCTCGGCGTCGAAATTGTACCCGGTACAACGCTCCCCGCGCTGACCGTTACCGTGGAAGAACCGATTTTTACAATTACCGGTTTGCACCTGCCGTATCCGTATGTGATGTCTGCCGATGTGGATTTCGGAACGAGCTGGAGCACCGTCGAAAATTTTTTGCCGGATTATTTGGATGCGGCGGTTCGGATTTATTATCTCGGAATTGTGGGCGGCGAATTTTTGCTCACGACGTCAGCCGCGATTTCCGCAACATGGGCGGACGAAGCCGGCGCGATGTGGGTCAACCGCGACCCGACTCCCGCGCCGGGGTACAACCGTTTTGCGACGGGCGGACTTTTCCGCGTTGACAGTTTTCCGAACGGCATCGACGTAAGCGGCGTTACGCTTGCGCACGAATTTTCCGGCACGAACGTGCAGGTTGTGTTGTGCGACAATTTGCTTGCGCCGTCGGTGACGATTAACGTCGGCGCGATTTTGTACACGGTTTGGTCAGCCGCGCTCGTTGACGACACATATGAAACAAGACAAATTCCCTACGGAACTCGCCGCGACGATTTTGCCGGGTTGATGTTTCCGCAGGCGATTTATGTAACGGCTCGCGCCCTCGACCCGTACGGAAATATAATTCGCGGCGCGGACGTAGACGGGTTCGCCGGCGAATATATCGAATTAACTCAGCGCATCGGCGTCGGGCATTCGGGAACGATTGCGTGGTCAGATTATCCGGTGCATCCGGCTGCGGAATATCCGTCGGGTCATTTGCGCACAATCGGCGACCGGCAATTCGTCGCGGAAATCGACGTACCCGGAATGCTCACATCTCCGTCGGGACTTGTTATCACGCGCGAAATTTTGTTGCCGGTGTTGGATGTTGCAGAATTTGTAATTCCGCACGTTTGGCATGACAATTTTATTCCGACCGCTTCCGGCGACTCCGCCGATTTATTCCGCATTGTTCCTTACGGAACGGAAAATTTGGAACTCCCCACCGGTATGCGTGCGATTGCACATATCTACTGCCCCGACGGAACGGTTCGCTTGAACACGGTTGAAATTACCGTCGGCGGAAATTATGTTCTTTCGTACAACACCGCGTATCTGACCGCGCCCGTTAATATTCCCACCGGCACGACCGTTCCGAATTGGAATTATTTCGGCGCGCCGTACGACAGGTTTACGGCCGGCAGCTACTACTTCGACCCGAATATTGAAATCTCCGGCACGAATGTAACAATTTCCGCAACCGCACCGAGAGTGCGCATTGTTGTGGGCGAACCGATGCATGTCATCGTAGGATTTTTGCCCGAGCAAGATATAACCGTACTTTGGGGGACGCCGGAAGGAAGCATCGGCTTGCCGCAATATCTTTCGGCGCAGGTTCATGTTTACGGTCCCGCCGGATTGGTCAGAACTTACGGGCTTTTGCCCGGTGACGAAATTTTCGGCATTCCGAATCATGCCGCAATTCCGTTTCCGATAAATTCGCCGGCATTTTCGGTCGGCTCGGAAACTTGGGTTTGGGATGCAATTTACGACGAGTTTACTCCCGGCGTTTATAATTTTCGCGCCGTTCCGATAAATCCGGCGATTACAACTTTCGCAGCGTTGAGCGTTAATTTGCCGGATGATGATTGGGTGCTTCGCTTCGACACGGTTTTCCCGGAAATCGACGTAACCGTTTTGCCGATTATAATTGCCGACTTCCGCGACCCGGACGATTGGCAATCGCTGCCCTTCGGCTCGGGAATCGGCGATATCGTTTCACCGTCCGCGCTCGGCTTGCGCACAATTCGCTACGGAGTCAGCGCAAGCGTGCCGTATTTATACGACGATTCGATTGACATTATCGACACGACTTGGGCGTTCCGCGCCGCAAACGGTTTTACGGATTTCACCGGCTTCACGCCGTTCCCCGCGCCGCCGCGCCCGGCAATAGGTCGCCGCGTTTATCACATTTTTGACCCGGTGCTTTCGGATGCGGGATTCGTATTTTTCACGCCGGCATTTATCGCCGCGCAAACGAATTTGAACGTACCCGCCGGTTTCACATGGCCGGTTGCCGCGCCGATTGCTCCGATTATTGAAGTTGAAGTTCGCGCGATTCCGATTTTGGAAACGCCGTTGCCGTTTAACGATTTTGAAATTCGCGTAATCGGCGGAGTGCCGCAGGATGTTCGCGTGTTCCCGTATGGCACGGAGCTTGCCGACCTTGAAATTCCCGCATTCGGCGGCGGATTTATCGGCACGTCGGCGGGGCTTGCCAACGGCTTGCTTGAAGATGTTCGCGTTCGCACGTACACATCTCCGACCGTTTACGATAACCAAGTGCGCGAAGATTTGCGCGTAATCTGGACGGTCACTTTGTTCAACCCGACGACCGGTTTGTACGACGCGGTTAATTTTAATCCGCGCCTTCCCGGGCGATACGTTTTTACCGGCGCGTTTTACGACCAAAACTACAGCCTGCACGATGTCGTTCACGATACAACGCTTGCCGCGCCGCGATTTATTGTAATTATTGAGCCGCGCGATTATGTATTTCAGCATTTTCATCCGCTGTATCCGGCGGAGGCTCGCAGAATCGGGCCGCCGACAATCCACAGGGATTGGTTCGGCGGTTCGGAACAACGCGCAGTACCCTTCGGAACGGCGCGCGCCGACCTCGACCTTCCCGGTTTGTGGGCGTGGGTTCGTTTGTATGAAGCAAACGGCGATATTTTCGAAAATTTCTTCGTTCCCATGGGCACTCCGGAATGGGTGTGGAATCCTTGTTGGTTTCCGACATCCGTGCCGGCGTGTTCGATTGATGCGTTTGACCTGAATCATCACGTTTTGCGGCAATTGCCGAACTATCCGTTTAACCCCGCCGCGTCGTTTCCCGGAACGCCGTTCGCAATGTACGGCAATATAAATTGGAACAACGGTACGCGCGAAAATGTGCAGCGCAATACTGCGAACGGAGCGTTTGTAATCGGCGACCCGTGGCAGGGAAATATTCTTGCGCCGTACCATAATGTCGCGGATTACCCGGCAAGCGGCGGACGCCCCGGTTTTTATCGTTTCGATTTGATTGTTAATTCGTCAATTGTGCCGGCGTCATACGACGGCAGCAGTTTGCCGGATATTTTAATTGAAGTAACCCGTCTCGATTTCAACGGAAACCTTGCGATTACAATGCCGGTTGCCGGAAGCGATTATCTCGAACCGCTGATGACCGCCGCAATGTACGGAATTTTTGCGCGCCGCAACGAGGTTCACACGGTAACGCTTAACGGCGGCAACGGATTTACAATAATCCCCGGCGGAACAACAACCGCGCATTATTTGAATAACGTAAACTGGCCGTTCCTCGACACGTTGAATTTATTTAATTTCGGCGGAACGTTAGCACCCGGCGCGTTCCGCGGCAACGATATTTTACAAACGGTTTCGCTGCGCCCGCGCGCTGCCGGTTTTGACGGCGTTGCATTGCCGGCGGATGTCTTTCGCGACAACGACGCGCTTACAACAATCGGATATTGCCAAAACGCAATCAGCTTTAATTGGCGCGACACAATGCCGGCGCACTGGAATGTTTCGACTCATCCCGTGACGGTTGCGCTTGATGCGCAATATATTTTGCAAACTTCGTCGGCAACAAATATTCATCGCAATCTCATCGACCTTGAGCGCGTACAAAATATCGGCGCGTGGGCTTTTGCCGGTTCCGACGGAATCGTTGCCGTAAGATTGCCGGAAGTTGTAAATAATTTGGGTTCGGGCGTTTTTAACGGGGTTTCAAACCTCAAACTTGTGGTGCTTTCTTTTGTCGGCGACGGCGGAGTCAGCGCGACGGCAAATACATTTGTCGGCGTTCCTTCATATAAAATACTGCGCGACGAAACCCGGCTTTCGTTAATCCATGAAGTTCTGCCCGGCGGAATGGGCGTACCTTCCGGTTTCGGCGCGGGACGTTATGCGCATCTCCCGAACCGGCTTGCTTACATCGGCGAAACTTTAACAATCACCGTAACTCCGGCCATTCCGTCGGGGCATCCGGTGCTTGATATGCTTGAGTTCCAATGGCAATTCGGAACGGAGAGCGGCGGCGTTATTACTTGGGCGGATGTTTATCCCGGTCAGCGCGGGCATACGCTCACAACAACGCTCGCAACAATTGACGATTTTGCGTACTGGCGCGCGCGGGTTTATTTTCTCGGCGGCGAAACGATTCACTACACGCTGCCGATGCGTTTCGCAAACATCGAAACTGACATACGAATCACGACGCCCCGTTGCCGCACGACGCTCAACCCCGGATTTTTCTGCGGCGGTGCTTGTTTGCTGTACCCCGCGCGCGCGTGGGACGAAGGTTGCGCGGATTGCTATCCGATGCTTCCGTGGTTTGAAGGCTACCCGGACGAATATCTGCGTCACGATTTCCCGACAACCGTTGCGGGTTACACATGGGCGGCGGGGCAATTCGCCGAGTTCAGAATTTACAATTTCGGCAACGACATAACCGGCATTCCTCTTACGGAAATGGTTTTTTATTTCGAAAGCGAATGGCCGAACGGTCTCGACGGAGCGCGTTCGCCGTTTAATTCGTCGTTCACGGTTAATCGCGGATTTGTTTTGCACGGTACGGAAGGAATGATTCATACGTTGCACCCCGGCGAAGGCGCGAACCTGCGTATTTGGCCGGAGCACCATCTTTTCCCCGGCGAACATCGCGATTGGCTGATTATTCGCAGCGCGGAAGATGTTTACGCAAGAATTTTGCTTACGTTTTATGTAGAACCGCATTATCTGCACGTTGAAACGCAGGCTCCGCGAAATCCGGAATGGAAATGGCGCGGCGTTTGCACCGAACTTTGCGTACTGAATTGCGACCTCACGCATACAAATATTTGGCGTTTTCCCGGCAGAACGGCCGGTTATCTTTTGGGCAACTTTGTAAACAATCCGTACACCGCCGCCGAAATGAGCGGAACGGTGGGCTTTGTGCAATTCGACATTCGCAACCAAACCAATCGCGTGATGGAAGGCATCAACGATATTTCTTTCGATTCGGTTCGGCTTCACGGCGAAGAGTCGCCGTTTGTGTTGGAAGAACGGCCCGGCGGATTTTTATTTTCCGGCAGAGATTTCCCCACCGGCGGCGCGCATACAACGTCTATCGGCACGATACATTCAACGCCGCCGGGTTATCCGTGGGCGAATATTCGTGTGCGCCCGAGAGCGGGACTTCTTCCGAACGCCGACGGAACGCCGCGAACCTATCGCGATGCTTTGCGAATTCGCGGTTTGGACGGTTTTGAAGTTATCCTCGAACTTGAATTTACGGTTTACGCGCCGATTTTTGACATAACCGTTCGCACGTCGCGCGATACAACGGCGCAACAGGCGGTCGCGCTTCCGCACTCGTTGGTTACCGGCAGCAATCCGCGTCACAGCGATGTTTATATCGTGTTCCCGACACGGGGCGCGGGATATATTTTCCCGCTCGACAACTCAAACCCGAATGTAACCTTGGGAACGCGCCAAATCGACCTCATTAACAATCACGACGGAATGTCGTTCGGCAACACAACGCCTCTTACCGGAATACGTTGGCATTTTATGTGCCTTGAAATTTCGTGCGACCCGACTTTGGGCTGCTCCGATTGCGATGCGGGGCGTCGTGTGCAGGGCAGATATTTTTACATGCACGATGTCGGCGAAAATCATCTTATGCCCACTGTTCCGCCGGCGTTAAGAGGGGTGCGCGGTTTGGTTCGCGGTACGGACTTGGGCGCGAACGTAACGCGCAACGCCGCCGGCGATATTCTCACGATAATCGGAACGCCGATGATGCCCGCGCCGATGCTTCATGCGATTCGCGCACCGCATCCCGTTTACGGCGGCGATTTATGGCACGGAAATTTGCGCGTAACTCCGCGACACGGTTTAACCGTCGGAAATTACGAAGATGTTCTTGTAATTGAAGCGAACTACGGCTTCCGCCTGGAAATTCCGATTTCTATGGAAGTAACCGAGCCGTATTTCCGCGTTGAGGCTCGTACCGGCGCGGCAAGAGGTCAAAACGTGTTGGCGTATACCGACTCGAACGTGACGACGACTTTCGTATTTAATTCGCGGCAGGCCGGCTACATGAGCTTTTACGCGCCGCGTGTAAATGATACTCGCGCCGCCGGTCACGCAGGCCCGAGGCAGGTTAATTTGCAAAACCTCGGAACAATTCCGGTTACCGGGCTGAATTGGCATTGGGGGAGCATGGAGCGATTTTTAACCTGCGCTGATGTCGGCTGCACGGTTCCGGCTTGCACCGCCGACCATATCGACCCCACGTCGTTCCGGCAAAATCCGCCGAGTACGTTCAACACCGCCGGAATTTTCGCCGACACGCCTTTTATGGTTGTGGGCGGATGGGATTTGCGCATCGGCGCGGGAACGTCAAACACGGATACAAATATTCCGCGCGCAAACAGGCTCATGCCCTACGGAACATCCACCGCAAACACAACAACTTTGCCGCAGGACGGCAACGGTTTTTCGGATTTTGAAAATAATCTCGCGCATATAAGAGTCATGCCGCGCTACAGAATCCCCCCCGGAATTTATTCGGATTACTTGGTGATTCGCGGCGATTACGGTTTTGAAATTCGAATCCCCTTTGAATTTGAAGTGCTCGCGCCGGAATTTGTGCTTAACGTTACAACTTTTTCGCACATGGGTTCGGAAGTTTATCTCGCGAGCGGCAGTGCGCTTGCAATGATTACGCCTTACGCGCTTGTTTTTCCGAACAGACAAGTCGGTTACGGCTCGTTTTTCGGCGGTTTTGCAAATTCGCCGGATTATTCTTCGGTGAATTTGGATAACGGCCACCGGCAGATTGTTTTTTCAAACGTCAGCCCGAACGCGCACGGTTTATCCAACAGAATTTTGGGAATCACGCCCGGCGTTCCGACGGGTTCGTTTGCTTGCCCGATTACGAACGTGCAAATGCCTAACATCGGCGTAAATCGGCAGCGCGTGAGCTGGGCGAGCGAATGGGAATGGTCTGCTGCTGAAGCCCGCTACGTTCGCGTCGATTACACGCGCTCGCCGTTTATCGTTACAAGAAATTTAAGCAATTCCGCAAGCACGGAAGCACTTCGCAGCCTGCGCACGGACATTACAATGCCGGGCAGCGGAACGTACACCGTTGCACAAATTTGGGTGCGCCCGCGCGACGGTCTTTTGCCCGGAACGCACCGGGATTATCTTGTGCTTCACGGCGAATACGGTTTTGAGCTGCGCGTTCCCGTGCAGTTTACCGTTGACCCGCCGTTCGAAGACATCATAAGCGTAAGCCCGCAACGTTGGACATTTACTCCGCGCGACGAGGGTTATCGCATAACGCATGTCATCGACGCGCAAGCAAATTGGCGTACCGGGTTCGCGCAATTTAACATTACGAACTGGGGCGATTTCCCCCTCGACCTCAACTGGGACAGAACAGTTAATCCGGGCAGTATTGACGGATGGGACGGCGCAAGCCCGTTGCCGAACCTCACCGATATGCGCGGAACAAGCGATATTATCAATTTGCCCGGCTCGAATATTTTATTCGGAACGGCCGGTATGGTTGGTGACACGTTGGTCGTGAATCCGGCTTCTTTGCGCGCGGATTCGCCGGCGTTTGTAATTTACAGAGGGCTTACGGAAGGACATCTCATCGCAACCGGAACCGGCGCGGCCGGAACGCCCTTCGACAGAGGAAATTTAATTTACAACGACCGCGGCGTAATTCCGGCAATTCCGGGCGCGGATAACTACGTAAACGCAAATATTCGCGTGAAACCGCGCATGGGGCTTCCCGCCGGAACGCACACCGATGTTCTGGTTATTCGTGTGCCGATTGACGTCGGCGAATATTTGCTGATTCCCATTCCGCTTGAATTTACCGTGTTTCCGCGCTTCGGATTGCGGCTTCGTTCGCGGGATTATCTTGATGCCGCCGCCGACGCGCTTCAATCGCAGGGCGTTTTCGGATATTCGGGGCTTCGTTCGTTAGCACCGCGCCCGAACTGGACTGCTGCCGCAAACAACTGGGGATCATACGAATTGCCCGACACGCGAACAATTCCGATGTGGTCGTTCGCGCCGGTTTTTGAAGGATACGGAATCGAACATCCGGCAGATTTCCCCGGCGCGAGAACCGGCAGCAGAAGTCTTGCCGCGCCGGCGTCGTACACATGGGCGATGTCGGAAGCAGGCGGCGCATTAACCGCAACCCCCGCCGACAGGCTTTCCGTTGCAATGTTCGAAATTTTCAACACGGGCCGCGACAGAGTTCACGACGTAAACGCTACGTTCCAAAGCGTAATCGACGGCGGCGAATCGCCGTTCTATATTCAGCGCGGCTTGCACTCGAACCAAACGCTTTATCAACACATTCTTGCGGCGCGCGGCAACGGAAATCGCGGCGGAATCGGAACGGGCAACGCAAACGTCGGCGCGATTTTCCCGCAGGCGTACTTGACGCGCCTTGCCGTCGGGATTCCCGGCGACGACGAAATTCTGCCGCCTTGTTGCGATACTTGTCGCCGAAATTGGTGCGGCGTGTGCGGCGAGTTGCTTACGTGGCTGTTCTGCACGGACGCGGATGCGTATATTTTTACCGACGGCGATTGCGGCGTGACAATTACGGACGGTATTGGGGAGTCCGATTGCCAACCCAACGAACCCTGCGATTGCAACGTAACCGGCTCCGCAACAGTGATTGAAACAATTCGCCCGCGACTTGAGCATTACAGAGTTCGCCCGCGTCACGATTTGCCCCCCGGCATTCACGAAGATATTTTTATTGTGGAAACCGAACACGGCGTTGAAGTTGAAGTTGCTTTGCGCTTTGAAGTGTTGCCTTTGAATATCGCAATCGACACGGAAGTTATTTCCGCGTGGAATTGGGACGCCGTGCTTCAGCAATACGTGGCCGTTCCCGAAAGCCCGCGAAATTTCACTCATCCGACTTGGTCGGGCGGAACGTCGTCTGCCGGAAATCGCACGATGCCGCAATGGCAATTTAACACGCGGCAACTCGGATTTATTCCGACCGGTGTTGTAAACTGCAACGATTTCGGCACGCGGCAATTTAATTTGCGCAATATCGCCGAACCCGCATCGTGGGTATGTTCGGCGGGAATTGTGCGCAATCATCGCGCGATTCATCCGACTTTGCGCGTCGAGCGTTTGGAATGGGAATTCCAATCCGTTTTAGACGGTATGCCCGCAGAATACGCAAACCGTTGGGCGGCACAACTCGACGAGTGGGCGGACGCGGGAATTACTCCGCCCGCGCCGGGTACGCCGGCATATGTTTTGGCGCGAAACGCCGCACGTTCCGCCGCGCACGAATATTTACGCGCGCGCGCATATTTTCAATTTACCGGCGATTTGAATTTTACAGACAACACGCACCCTTCGGGAGCTCCGGCGATTTTGGCGGAACATCCCAGAGGTCGCGATTATTCCGACTGGGTGAACGGCATTTGGGCGAACGAAACTAACCGTACCGTAAACGGAATTTGGGAAACCTCCGCCGCCGGAATGTCCGCTTCATATATTCGCACCGAGCCGCGCATCGGGCTTGGTTTCGGCGCGGGCGAAACAGTTCCCGTCGGCGGGCGCGAGTTCACGGATAACCTCGTAATTTGGAATCCGCTCACATGGAATCCGACAACGCAGGAGCAAGACCCGCTCGCGGTAATTCCGTTAAGTGTGCGTGTGCAGCCGTTCCTTTTGCGTGTTTCATCCGACCAATGCACCGAAAGCTGCCTCATTTCCTGCGCAAATCCGCTGCACCGCGACTGGAATTCCGGGCGTACGCCGATTCACCACTGGCAATACCTGCCCGTGTGGAATTTCGGTGCGCGTAATCCGGGCGTACCGGTCAGCAGAACGCTTGTAAATGACGGCGGCGATGTTGCACGTTTCATCATAGATAATTTTGGCGAATTTCCCGTTACGGGACTCAACTCGTATTCGTTTACATTTGCGTCGGTGACGGGCGGCGTCAGACTTTTCAACGAAACACCCGCCGGCGACTTCGAATGGGAACGCGACGTTGACATCGACCCGTGGCGCACAATTCATACCGCGCCGTTCACGGTATACGGGCCCACGCTTTACGTCGGGCCCGACGGTTTCGGCACAAGCGACATAACAACGCAAATTTTAGCCGGCAGTGACGGCGTAAATTTAATCAACCCGGTTGAAAGTTTCGCGAATTTCCGTGTGCTTCCGTCGGAAAATCTCGCGCCGGGTCGTCATAACGATGTTTTATTTATCAGAAACGTCGGCGGATTCGAGCTTGCAATTCCGTTTACAATTCTCGTACACGAATACGATGTTGATTTCGTCGTTGAAGAATTTGTTCCGCGCGAACACGGTTTTGCAATCGACCTCGGCGAAGATACCCGCATTATTTCTATTACAAATTCGGGAGATTTTCCGGTTCTCGCGCTGTTCAGGGATTTCGTAAATATTCCGCCGGAATTTCAGGTGCGCGACCCGAATTGCACCGCTGTGTTTCCGCAGCCGTATCGTTATCGTTATGTTGCGCGGATTCGCGGATACCGCGACCCGGTTACCGGCGAAGTTGTTGCGTCCGACAGCGCGCCCGGCTACGTTTACTACGAATACGGCGACCTTATAAGTCGCGGGCATCCGAGCGCGGGGCGTTACTTTAATATTGAAGGCGGGCAAATTTTTGACCACTGGAATTTTGCCGGCGGTTATCATATAGAAGTTTATCGCGACGGCAACGGCGACCCGATTTTGGACGCTGCCGGACGGCAAACCCCGATGCTCGACATCAACGGCGATTTTATTCCCGTTATGGAATGGCATCGCATTCCGGGCGGCGGCGGCGCACCGGTTCGCGCGGACGACCAAAATCGTACGCCGACAAATCCCGACCCCGGCGATTCGTGCTGCTGCGCCGAATATGTTTGGGGACCGCGTCCCGTTCGTACTTTAACTTCAATCGGCCCGAATCAAAGCGTTTATTTAATCATCCGAATGAACTACGGCCTCGGCGAAGGGCATTTCCGCGAGTACCTGCGCCTGTTCAACGATTTCCATTTCGAAGCGCACATTCCGCTCGACTTCACGGTTATTGCGAACGAATTCGCACTTGTCGCGGAAACCGTAACCGGCGAACCCATGGTGATGATTGATTTCGGCGCGATTTATTTTGGCGACACCCTGCCCGACCCGCGAATCGTAATGCTTCGTAACGTCGGCAACACCGACCTCACAAATTATTTGACGCACCACTTCCCCATTGCGCGCGAACTCGACGACCTCGGTTTTGTCGGCAATTGGGGGCCGCCGCGCGGCGGAGCTGTTGTTCCGTCGAACCCGTTTGCATTAACGCGCAATCTGCACGCCGACTCCGAAATTTCAGGCACAACCGTTGTCGGCGCGATGCGTACGCAGGACGGTTATATCCACGGCGGCACACCCACTTCGACAATTCTGCGCGAGCGCGACGGAAGTATCGTTGTATCGCTTTGGCAGGACGTTCGATTTTGGCCGCCGGGTACGTACACGGCGATGCTGTCGGTGTTCGGCAACTACGGCGAAGCGGATGTTTTGCACATTCCGATTTCCATAACGATTTTGCCGCCGAACGCGATTGTAAACCCCGAAATTATCACCTTCGACCGCGAGGTTGTCGGTTATTCCAACCCCGGCGAAGAGGAAATTACAATTCGCAACCTCATGCCGGCCGGTACGCTCGCTAACGTGGGCTACCAATGGGTCGGCGCGAACAACGCCTTCGAAGTAGTAAGCATCACGCCCCCCGAAATCCGCGTTTACGACCACGACGAACTCGGCAATCCGATTCCCGGTACCGGTCGTTACACCCGCTTGGTTGACGACGAAGGAATATTTACCGTTCGTCCGTTGCCGGGACTTTCACCGGGAACACACACCGCCGTAATCGAAATTTTATTTGATTTTTCCGGCGACGATTTCAACGGCTTGGTCGAATTGAGCTTCACCGTAGACCCCCACGAAGGCGAACTCGAACCCGGCGAACTTTTCTGGGCGGCGCGCCCGCAGGGATATACCGTTGCGGATGTGCCGGCGCAAACCACGGCAATTCACAACACGAGCATTCGTTGGCCGTTTTACATTTACGAAATTTTCTTGCAGGGCGACGTTGCCGGCGATTCGCCGTTTGAAATTGTGTCCGCACCGGCGGTCGGCACTTTTATCCCGAGCGGAAACATGTCGCAGCTTGTTTCACTTCGTCCCAAAACCGGTTTGCCCGTCGGATTTCATTCTGACGTCGTTGTCGTGCGCGTCGCAACAATGAACCCCGCTTTGGCGCATCACGAAAATTATATCGTTGACCTCACCGCGTACCTCAGCTTTACCGTGGGAATCCCCGGAATAAGCGCGATTGTCGGGCCGGCGATGCATACGTGGCCGCCGCAGGGTTACGGCTACGCGACGCAACCGTATCGGGTTTTCACCGTTACAAACACCGGCGACAATCCGCTTTACGATGTAATCGCGTATTTCACCGGCGCGAATCCGAATTTCGTTGTAGTTGACCCCGCAACGGGCGCAGTGCTTTCCGCCGCCGACACAACCGTTCCGAGGCTGATTCCCTTTGCGCGTCGTTACGACCCGATTATCAATCCCGGCGGAATTTATCCGCACAGCGTAACATTTGCGGTTCGCCCGATTGACGGGCTTGCGCCGAACGACCTCGCCGCGCGGGAATTTACCGCGAATCTTAACGTGCGCTCATACGGCCTGCACGAAGTCGCGGAAGTAAGTTTCACCGTGCTTCCGCCCGCCGCGCAAATGCACGGAATCGGCGTTTGGGATTCCACCGACGCAAACTATGCAATTCGCCCCACCGTTGAATTTACTTTGGAAAATATCGGCGACGGAATTTTAACCGGCGGAATTTTAGCCGACGTTCGTGTGACGCTTACAAGTACGGCGTTCGAATTTGTCGGCGACACAACGCCGCGCACCGTTGCCGAAAACGGCACGACGTCTTGGCAGGTGCGTCCGCGCACAGGGCTTGCGCCGGCAACGTACACCGCATATCTCGTGGTCGAAACGCGGCACGGATTGGTGTTTAATGTTCCGCTGAGCTTCACCGTCAACCACGCCCGAGCCGTCGTTGACCCCACAATTTTCGCGTGGCCGCCGGTTACGGTCGGTTATCAGCGCGAACTCGCGCCGCCGCAACGTTTTCGCATTACAAATATCGGCGACTCGCCGATTCCGTTCCTGCCGGTATCCTTCGGCGACGGTTATGCGTTCGAACACGTAAGCCCGTTAAGCAACGAAGCCGGTTTTCCCATCAGCGTGATTCCGCCGGGCGGCGTCGGATTTGTAATCATTCGTCCGCGCCTTGATTTGCCCATGGGCGTGTATACGGATTATTTATACATCAGCGGCGACGCGGCGCACGTGCTTTTCGGCGGCGACAATATGCCGAGCATTCGTATTCCGATTACGTTCACCGTTGTGCCGCCGCAATTAACGGCAACTCCGCCGGGGCAAGCGTTTACGGCGGTTGTGGGTTACGCGACGCCTTCGGGAATTAACCCGCAAACCGGCATCATTGAAATTTCGCGAAGCAACTACAGCTACATCGTCGAAAATATTTCGGCAAGTTGGGCAACCGGCACTCATTTCAGTTTGCTCGGCGGGTTTGCAACAATTCCGACGCGCCTCATGCCGGGGCAAACTTTTAACGTGCAAATTCGTCCCGTGCCGGGTCTGCCGGTCGGAAATTATTCGGACGTTCTCCGCCTCAGAAATCCCGACGGACTCGTCCTAGATATTCCCGTTACATTTTCGGTAAGCGAATACGCGGCGGAGGCGTACCCGAACCCGCTTTATTTCGAACCCCGAATTTTCGGCTATCCCGCCGCCCCGACCGGATTCGTTGAAATTTCGAGCCTTGTGCCGTCAAGCCCGGGTCGCACCGGCGTAACGGCGACACTTGCATCCGGCGCGAACTTTGCGATTACCGGCAGCCCGACATTCGACCTTCGCCCCTACGGCGACCCGAATCCGCACCGTTTGTTCCTGCAACCGAATACCGGTTTGCCGGTCGGGCGTCACACCGACACAATTTTAATCACCGACGGCGACGGATTTTATTTGAACGTGGGCATTATTTTCGACGTAATCGCGCCGACGCGCACCGCCGAAATGACTCCGGCGCAACGCATTTGGCCCACAGTAAACCCGCGCTACACCACCGCCGCAATTCCCGAGCAAATTTTCACAATCACAAACACGGGAACCGGCTCGCTTACGGGAATCACCGCAACTTTCCGCTACAACGACGGTTTCAGAATTTCAACGCCGCTGTCAACGATTCCCGGCGCAGCATCAAATAATATTTTGACCGATTTTACGATTCGCGTTCCGGATACGACCGCGACATCCGGCGAGGAATTTAATTTCCTCCAATCGCGTCAACTTGTAATCGGTGTTCAGCCGCACCTGAACCTCGGCACGCGCACTTTCCGCGATGTGCTTGTGATCACCGACGAGTTCGGACACATTCTGCTTGAAGCCGAGCTTACGTTCTCCGTGTCGGCGTTCCGTTTGAACGTAGACCCGATGCGAGCCGATTTCCCGCCGGAAATTCACGGCTACACATTCGACCCGTGGGTTGACGGCGTTGTGAACAACGACGACGGAACAATCACAATAAATATCGTAAGCAACGAAACCTTCGGGCTTACGGACATCACCGCGCAGTTGCTTGCGGGCGCGGCAACCGCTTTTGAAATTGTATCGCCGCCGGAATCCACCATGACAAGCGTAATCGGCGGGCGAAACTTCACGAGCATAACCGTTCGCCCGAGGCAGGGGCTTCCCGTCGGCTCGTTCAGCGATACGCTTGAAATCACCGGGCATTCCGCCGCCGGTGCGGGCGTAGGCACTTTTGTAATTCCGATTCCGCTGACGTTTGCGGTTTTATATCCGCCGTTTGAATCCGAAATTACGCACTTTGTCGCGCCGGCGTACATCCCGGGCAACGTGAATTTCCTCACCGACGATTTAATTCGCATAAGAATCACGAACACCGGTGCGCGCCCGATTATTCGCCCGGAAGTAAGTTTGGCGTCCGCGAATTCGGCGTACGAAATCGTCGGCGGATTGCAGGGCGTCGGGCTTGCCGACCGTTGGCTCGGAACGGAAGCTGTTCCCGCGCTCGGCGGCGGCTACGAAATCGTTGACATTTGGGAGCAGAATTTACCCGGGCTTGCACCCGGCGCGTTCGCGTACGTTTATGTTCGTCCGCGCCCGAATTTGCCCGGCGATTATCCCTCACCGCGACTTTTCCCCGAAACTTTGATTTTCACCGCCGAAGAAGGATTTATTGCAACGGTCGGGCTTCACTTTGAGGTACTCGGCGTCGCGCCCACTTTCTACACGGAAATGACAACGGCCGCCGGCTCGGCGTCGCCGAACGCGCTTGTTTCATATATGTACGTCGGCGCGACCCGCACGATTTACACCGTCGCGGTTGAAAATACCGGCACCGGCACGTTCCTGCTTCAGGATTTGCTTCCGACAGTCAGCGGCGGATTTGAAATCGTCGGCGGATTTGAAAATTTCGACGGAACTCCCGCCGGCGGATTGTTCCTTCCCGGCGAAATCGTGTACATCCGCGTTCGCGCAACGGCGGCGACCGCGCTTGCCGTAAACCCCGGACACTCCGGCTCGGTCGGGATTCTTCACAACGGCCTCCCGGTAAATTCTCTGCCCGTTACGCTTGAAGTTCGTCCGCGCGGATTTATCGTAACCGCCCCGGCAAACAATATTTTCCGCCTGTATGTGGGCGAAGACCCGACGAATCCCTCGCCGATTTCAAACCCCGCTAACGTAATAAATTATCCGTATGCATTTGCGCGGCGCATGTATATCACCAACACGTCGAGCCATGTTTTGAACCTCGACACGGATGTTGCATTCGCGTTCGCCAACGACCGCTTTGAAATTATCGACTGGCCGGTCGCAACGATTCTTGCGCAAAACGAATACGCATATTTCTACGTGCGTCCGCGCGCCGGATTTACAAATGCGACCGTTGCGGCACTTCCCGACACCGTGACATTCTCGCACGTGTACGACACGGCAAACGTACTTGACCCGATTCAACTTATTTTGAGCGTTGTTGTGCCGACGTTCGGGGTAGGGGAGGTTACTCGCAAGACGGGTCATCATTTCTCACAAACCGCAAACGGTACGTTCGTGTATTGCGTCGGCGAAACCCACACCGCTCACACGCAGGAATTTACAATCACAAATACGAGTCGCGTTCCCCTTTGTTTTGATACCCACATGAGCGTTATGACCGGCGATGTCGAATTTGAACTTGCCGCTTGGAGCGGCTTAACCGGCACGATGCTTCTTCCCGGCGCGGTCGTTACAATTGATGTTCACCCCACCGCCGAGGCCGTTACTCTTGCAGCACTTCAAAGCCGCGGCGGGCGACGCACTGAAAATATTTACGTGCAGCACATTTGGCAATCCGCCGCCGAGCAAGCCGCCGGCACACGCGGAATGGTTCTGTATGTAAACCCGGTCGATTTCGCCGTAACGATTAACCCGAATACGCTTACGTTTTATCGTCGCGAAGTGCAGGATTGCACAAACACAGCACACCGGATTCCCGTTACGCTTGAAAATATTTCTTCGCGCGTGGGAATAAACGTGTCGGATATTGCACTGAGCTTCCCCGGGGATTTATATCGCATTTGCCCGCAATACGCAGGCTACTTCGACCCGGCAAACGCCGCATATACGCACACGCTTGCGCCGGCGACCGCCGCCGGAGAACGCGGCGCACCGTTTACCTTCTATTTAATACCCGCCGAACAATCGTTGCGGCGTATGCCCGGCAGTTACTCCGATGTTTTGCGCGTTGTTTACGCGCGCGCGCCGGTTGTAACAAGAAATTTCCCGGTTCATCTGAATATTTTGCGCCCCGAGTTTGAACTTCTCCCGGCCGCCGTTCCGCCGATTATAAACTTGGCCGTGGGCGAAAACCCGAACACGCAACAGCGCGACGTTGTTATTCGAAATACCGGACGCGGCCCGATTTACGTCGGCGATTTAAATATTTCTTTCACGGGCGCAAACGCCGGCGATTTTGAATTTGCTTTAATCACGCCGCCGACATATTTGCTTCCCAACGAAGAAATGACGATTCGCGTACAGGCGACAGTTGCCGCAAGTTTGCTCTTCGGCGCGGGACGAACCGCAACGCTTGAAGTTCGCCACATCATTCGCCCCGATGCGGTCGCAGACCCTGCAACCGCCGTTCCCGTAAACGGTGCGTTCGGTTCGCGCACGTTTACGCTCAACATCGGCGCACCGACTTTCGAAATAACTTCGAACTTCGCCGGCTTCATGTATTATTTCCGCGAGCCTCTCAACCCCGCTTTAACCGACCATCAGCAAACGTTTACGATTCGCAACACTTCCGCTGTTCCGCTGTACTTCAATCGCGGCGCGTATGTTGAAATCGGCGGCGTTCGCACTTGGATTCCCAACCCGGCGTCGGCAATTACCGAAGCCGTACCCGGCACGGATTTCGGCATGGTAACGTTCGCGTTTACGGACGCTTCAACCTTTACGTCCGCGCTGTTTGAAATCGCGGAAATCACGCCGGCGCAGTGGCTTCCTCTCGCGCCCAACGCCGAAAGAACCTTCATCGTGCGCCCCACGCGCTACGCAATTGATAATCCGGCAATGCTGACCGCAACGTTCCCCATCGACGTCAACATGCAGGTCGTTCACAGTTTGGCGGGCGCGCCTGTCAACCGAGCATTAGAGCTTGAAGTTCGACCGGTAAACTTCACCGTAGCCGTCGAACCGTCGGCGCACATCGTCATGGACAGGGGCGGAACAGCCGCAAGCAATCAACGATTGGTGCGCATCACAAATACTTCGACCCGCGAAAGCATTCCGCTTACCGGCGCAAACGCGATGAGCATCGCCTTCGACACGACCGACGTATTTGAAATCGTCGGCAACATTACCGGCTCAATCGCGCCCGGCGGCAATACGGAATTTTCGATTCAGCCGACGGAAACGGCGCGGTGGACGGTCGCGGAGGTTTATGACATTCTGCGCGTAAATTATTTCCGCAGCACAACTCCCGCAAACCCGCGCATCGACCTCACGGTAAACGCCGGAAGTTTCCGAATTGTAAACGCCGAACCCGTTCGATTTAATATTTACGCGGGCGAAACTCCGGCAAATATTTCGCATCATGTACAGCGCGTAACAATCGAAAATTTAACCGACGGCGCGATTCATTATTCGGATTTATCCGTGCTTATCAACCCGGGTTATTCAAACGGTTGGTTTGAGTATGAATGGGTCGGAAGTTCCATCGCGGCAAACAGCACCGGCGAGCTTGAAATACGCCTCATCAACACGCCCGCGCTTGCGGATTATTTTGCGCACAGCGGAATGCTTACCATGCCGCTTCTCGTAACGCCGTCCGGAATTACTCTCGTCGGGGCAGATTTAATCAACCTTGAAGCAGAAATTCGCCCCGTTAATTTTGTTGTAACGCCGGCATCTCCGTGGAATATCTCCGCAAGATGGGGCGAAACGCCGACATTTACGGCATATTTACACAATCTCTCCACAAGAGTGACGCCCGATGCGGCCGCGATTTCTCGCCTGTTCGATAACGATTACTTCGAAATTTCGGATTGGCCTGCCGGTTTGTCGCTGACGGAGCCGACGCCCTTCACAATCAGAGCGGTAAGCTCCCGTATGGCACTGGGCATACACGGCGATTTCCTGCGCTTCTCGTACGAACGAAGCACCACCAACCACGATTTACCGATTTATTTCACTGTGACCGGCCCGGAAATTATCGTCGCGCCCGGCTTGCCGTTTGACATTTACGCCGGCGAAACGGCGGTTGTCGGTCACGGAATCCGCGAAATCCGCATCACAAACAACAGCGCGATTTCGCTTGAGCTTGATAATCTCGCGATTTCATTCGAAGACAACTACGACCTGCCCGACGGCTCCGGTTTCTTCTCATACGAGCCGCTTACGGGAACGCTTTCCCCCGGCGCGTACGCATATGTCGTAATTTCCGTATCGACGCCGCCGGCAATCGGCGACGTGGGTTATTACAGCTCGCGAATGGTTGTGTCGTACGAAATCGGCGACGTTATCGGCACGATTCAGGATTACGCGGTGCTTACCCTCGATATTCGCCCGGTGAATTTCTCCGTAACCCTGCCCGACCCGTGGCACGTTACCATGAACCCCGGCGATGTCCCGGAAGACCACCCGCGCACGGTTGAACTGCTGAATCTTTCAACGCGCATTCCCATCAGCCTTGCGGAAATTTCGCGCGCGTTCGATTCTCATACATTGAGTGAGTCGATTTTCGAAATCCAATGGCCGGGCGGAATGCTTCTTCCCGGCGGAACTCGCGAATTTGTTATTCTGCCGAGCGACGAAGAGCGCGACCCCGGCGTTTATCACGACGCTTTGAACTTGTCCTTCGCGTACAGCAACACCGTAAGCGCAGTCCCCGGCGTGAATCATCATCACTCCATCACGCTTACCGTCAACCCGTTAATCGTACCGCCGCCGCCGCGTCCTCCGCGCCCGCCGCATTTGCAACCGCCGCTCGGGCAGCGACCCGGCGGATGGCTGAACAGGCGTTTATGGCCGTACCTGCCGCAAGAGCCTTCCGGCGACACACACGATGTTGACGTCGAAGAAATCGACGAAATCGAAATCGAGGCAACGGAACTCGTAATCATCCCCATAGGAAGCAACAGAATCAACCGTGCGGCGCGCACAGGAAACCCCGACTATCGCACCGTTCGCGAAACCCGGCAAGACGTGTACACGTGGCTCGACGAAACAAACGCAACCATGGTTTCCGTGCGGTTCATGGCGGATATTCTCGGGCTGCCGATTACATGGGACGGGCGAACCGCCGTTATCGACCCCGACGGTCACAATATCGCCGTTACGCACGGCGCAACTTTCATGTACGCAAACGGGATGCGCGTTCCTCTGCTGAACGCCGACAACGAATTAACCCGCACAGAACTCATCGGCGACCGCTTGTTTGTTCCGCTGCGACCGCTCGGCAACGCGCTCGGAATGCCCGTGGGCTGGAATCCGCACACACGCACAGCGTATCTGTACGTGGAAAGTACCGCCGATTTCGCCATCACCATTGTTGCGGTTTCGCTCGGAGAGGAATACGTGTACGGCTTACAGCGCAACCCCAACTACACCGCCGATGAACTTATTCACACGCTTCGCGTAAGCGACGGCGTTTACGCCCGAATGATTGACGATGCATTTATGATTCCGCTGAGAAGCGTTGCATACGCCCTTAACGCAGATGTTTCGTGGGATGCCGCAACACGAACCGCAACGGTACGCTGCCCCGTCGGCCGCGAAATCACATTTACCGACGGGCAAGGCTACATGCACGCAAACGGAAGCCGCGTTCCGACGCTTGATTTCAGCGGCGAACCGGTATCCGCCGTAACGATTCACGACAGAATTTTCGTAACGCCCCGCGCATTAAGCGAGGCACTGCGCATTCCCATCGGGCAAAACGGCAGAACGGTTTATCTGTACTCGGTATTGCCCGCGTCCGCGCCAAGCGGACACCGGGGACGCATGTGAGTTGCCGCGCATTCCCTCGAAGCCGAACAATATTCTGCGAAATAAAAAACCCTATCGACAGCAATCAGTTGCCGATAGGGTTTTTTTATGGCATACAGAATTATCAAAAAATCGCGCGAAGCGCGATTTTTAAGAAAGTTTTTGTCAAACTTTTTTCAAAAAGTTTGCGGGGTGCGGGGCGGAGCCCTGCGGTTTTGGCGTTGTCGCGCGAATTATCCCCTCAACCCTTGCCGGCAAAGCCGCCAATTCTTCATCGTTTAAATCGGCCGTTGCAATGGGCGGATGGATTGTTATGTACACATCCGCCGGCTTAATCCGATTTTTGTTAGCCTCCATAATTTTATACGTGCCGTTGATTGTAACCGGAACAATCGGCACTTTCGACTTCGTGGCCAGCTTATAACTGCCCGCCTTAAATTCGCCGAAAGAATCGCCTTTGCTGCGCGTACCCTCGGGGAAAACCACCATCGAATGACCGCTTTTTAAAATGCGAATGCCCTCTAAAATCGTTTTCGCGGATTGGCGCAAATCTTTTCTGTTCAAAAAAACGCAGTTGATGTATTTCATCCACGTTCGCAAAACGGGAACTTTCAAAATTTCAATTTTCGCAACAAATCCTTTCGGCTTTGCAATAAGCGCGAGAAACACGGCGATGTCAAAATTACTCTGATGATTGCTTATAAACAGCACAGCTTCGTCGGGGATATTCTCCATGCCCGCCATATGAAAACGCGCCCCGCTTGTACGCACCTGAATTAAAGCCCATTGCCGCACAATGAACTCCGTAAATTTCAAAAAGTCCCTTTCGGGCATGGATTTTTTTCGTATCGTCGCGATTAAAAGCAGCGGCGCGGTTAAAAATAACGTAACGGCAAATATCGGATACCACAGTAAAGTTCGCATTTTATTCTCCCGGAAGTTTTGTATTGAGTATATCACAGAACTTTGTTTTTCCGAAAAATTCTTTCCCTTGTGCTTCAGCCTTCGCGTGTCATATAGTAATCCTGTCGCCGACGCCGGAAAGGAAGATGCCCTATGAAGTACCGCAACGCAACGGAGTTATTACCGCCGCAGTTGTTATCGGAGTTGCAACAATATGCACAAGGCGAAACTCTGTACATTCCCAAAATTAAGCGTAAATCTTGGGGAGAAGGCACAGGGGCAAAAACGCTATACTCAAAACGAAACGCAGACATCCGAAACCGCTTTTCGTGCGGAAGCGGTTTGGAGCAATTAAGCAACGAATATTCCATATCGGAAGACGCGGTTAAAAAAATTGTATATAAAAAGGGAGAAAACACAATGAAATCAAACGAAATCGACTACAGCAAACATTTTTGGCAAAACGACCTGGTGCGAGTGCGTCGCGCGAAGCCGGAGGATTGGAAGCATCACTACCGGCACTTATTTAACGCCGACGACCGATTCTTTACAGACTACGAACAAGAGCTGCCTTGGGACGAAGAAACCAGAAAAGAAGCATGGGAAAATTACACAAAAGCGAACGCAAACAGCGACGAACAGATTATTTTAACCTTCGAAACGCTCGACGGCGAATACACGGGCGGCGGCAATCTTCACCGAATTGACGAGCGCAACGGCACATTTGGTATGTATGTTCACGCCGAGGAAGAACGCTATGCCATCGCCGGCGCAAACCTGATGCTGAACTACGCCTTCAACGAACTCCGCCTGAACAACTGCTCTACGGGCTTCATCGAAAACGATACAATTTTCCAACCCGTTTTTGTAAAAATGGGCTTCAAATTGGAGGGCACAAGGCGGCAGCAAGTATTCCACAAAGGACAGTATTGGAACGAAAACCTTTACGGCCTCTTGGCGGAAGAATTTAACGCCCGGAGTTAGCGGCAAACACGCCCTAAAAATCAGCCGGCTTCTCCTCAAATTCCTTCCCGGTAACGATGTACTGAATGGATACGCCGAAAATCTCATGCAGTTTCAGGAAGTTGTATGCCGTAATTTCACGGCCTCCGGATTCAATCATTTTCAAATGAACCGTGCGTATACGCATTTGCTCTGCGAGGTCTTTCACCGACATGTTGTTCGCTTCACGCAATGCTTTTACGCGGTCGCCTGTTTCGTAGCGCAGTAATATTGTATCTATCAGTGCACGTGCTTTTGCCGAGAGTATAGCTCCCCCGCGTATAAACGGATAATTTTCCATGTTTTCCATGGTGAAATCACTCCTGATTAAAAAAAGTGCGCGGAGGCGGGTGTGGACTTTCCCGCCGCCCG